>Ga0183098_10212_pt1 | contig 184161 bp, 166 predicted proteins | sample BioMet9_FD_128884 | JGI IMG/M metagenome (GOLD analysis project Ga0183098, IMG submission 128884) | Microbial communities from bioreactor (seeded with sewage sludge) at Lawrence Berkeley National Lab, California, USA - Biofuel... | ecosystem: Engineered > Bioreactor > Anaerobic > Unclassified ...
ACTTCATCGACGCCCTGCCGAAGGACAAGGCCAAGCGGAAGGGAACCCTCAGCGAACAGGCCATCACCTACTGCAATGCCTTGTTCGCCGCAGAACGGGAGATGAAGGAACTGTCCGATGAGGAACGTCGCCGGAAGCGGCTGGAACAGGAAAAGCCCATCCTGGAAGAATTCTGGGGCTGGCTTGAAAAAACAGAACCAACCGTCCTGCCCAAAAGTGCCCTTGGACAGGCTGTTTCCTATGCCCTGAAGCACAAGGAAGGGTTCATGGCCTATCTGGAAGACGGGAGGTGCTCCCTGTCCAACAACCTGGCGGAAAACGCCATCCGGCCCTTCACAATTGGCCGGAAGAACTGGCTGTTCAGTGCGTCCCCCAAGGGGGCCGAGGCCAGTGCGGCGATTTATTCCATCATCGAAACGGCGAAGGCTAATGGTCTGGACCCATATCTCTATCTGGAATACCTTTTTGAACATCTTCCAGGCCTGCCGATCAACCGGCGGCCGGAGCTGCTGGACCGGCTGATGCCATGGATGCCGAAGATTCAGGAAGCGTGTGGCAAAGGAAAAAGCAGGAACTCGATTTGCGAATGAGGCAATCGGGATCCTGCTTTTTTATTGTTTACTGTTTTATTTTGCGCTTACTATGTCTCTATGATAAACCCTTTCCGGCAAAATTCAATTCACAGAAAATCCGCCACGTAAAAGGACGTTACAGTCCGGTCAAACTGTAACGTCCCGTTTCATTTTGTTCTTTTTGTCCACCGATCCCGCCTATTCCGGCGACACCATGGACAGGTCATTGAGGTATTCCCCCAGGCGCTGGGGCATGGCCTCCACCAGCATGGCGGCCATTTTTTCCGGCTCCAGAGTCATGCCCTTTTGGGCCCAGGCCATGGTTTGATCCATGGAACCGTGACAGTAGAATTCCAGCAAAAAGGCGATGTCGTCCGGCAGGGGCCCGGCGCTGTTGCTTTCGGCGATGGCTGTGTAAAAGGCCAGGATGCACCGGTAGTCGTAGGCTAACAGGGAATTGTAGTCCCCCGATGAAAAGGCCGAGATAAAGAAGGCCTTGTCCTCCCGCATGAAGGTAAATTTCTTCTCCAGCCCCTCCTGCAGAGTCATGCTTTTGCCCATCTGATAAATGGCCTTCTGGACGATGATGTCGAAATACCAGGTCACCAGCTCGTACTTGTCCTTGAAATACCGGTAAAAGGTCTGGCGGGTCGTGCCGCAGTGCCCGGCTATCTGGCTGACCGTGATCTTATCCAGTGCCTCGTCCTTCATCAATTCTTTAATGGAATCCGCAAAAACAAATTTTGCACGATCCTGAAAGTTCATGCACACACCCCTCTATAATTTCTTCCTTCTAAACCACTTCACTCATGTTCCCCACATCCAAGAACCATATCGGCAATTCCTTTCACATCAATCACGGGACTGAGTTCCAGGATCCAGTGAGGTTTTTTATAACCGTAAACCCGGGCAACGATCTGCTTGTCAAAATAGTCTTGGATTTCCGACGCCATCAAGGTGCCGCCTTCAGCCGTTTTAAAACTGTTAGCCACATACCCTACCGATATGGGCTCACCGTCGAGATTCAATCCTATCGCAACGAGAATGGCGTCAGGATCATATGTATTGTCTGGTTCCTTTATTAATACGACGGTTTGTCCCGGTGCAAGGGCCTCGGGCCCCAATTTATAAAACATTCCCGCCACAGTGACCCGGCAGGTATCCGGGGGAAGCTGACGCCCCATTTCCAAGGCCTGGGCGATCATTGTCCTTACCTGATCCTCGGTATAAACCTTCATTCCATTTCCCTTCTTTCAACTTAGTAGATTAATAAGAATATCATACCTCTAAAGTCATTAAAATGAATTAATACGTCTTCCAACAACATAGTATTGACTGCTTCAAGAGTTCAAGTATATGATTTTTTCTTGTATGTTTTCCCCTGCGAATTATCTCACTCAGTAAATCATAAAAATCTATTTCACTCAATGGTATTCCACCTTAGTGCTTTATTATTTTCATTGTAGCTCTTATGATCTTACTGCTATTATTTATTAGCAATCTTCCTCCGAGCGCAAGCCCAGTTAAACCAATTGTTACAACAGGAGTTCCATATTTATTAATACAATTGGAACAAAGCCCATACTTTTCTCCGCCTACTAGCGTTTTATGGCAAGCCCAGCATTTCTTTTCTTCACTCATCTTTAATATCCTCTATGGAAACAACGTACATTTCCCTTTCCTGTAATAATCTCCCACTTCTTATATTTTCATCGATATCCTTCTTGAGTTTATACCAAAAATCGCAATTATCATTGTCATATGAATAATACATGTGCATGAGCAAAGCTGCAGATTGATTTTTTGCATTAACCGCACGATCTGCAAAATCAGTCATCCCTCTCTGGTATTTTTCCAATAACTCCATTGAACTCTCATGTTCTCCAAGATAATCGAGAACATGCATTTGAATCCCTACATATTTTGTAAATAGTTGCAGATCCTGCGCAATATATTCCATATAACGGTTTATTCGACCCATTCCCCTAAATATTGGGAATCTGGTTAACTTCGCGAGATGCTTAACACTTGTCTCCATATCACAAGACAAAGCATTTATTGCCGCTATCAGTTCTTTTGATGCTTCATGCAACATCTTGCTGCGTTCTTCAATAGTTCCTGCATTCTGTGCTCTCAAAACAAAATCACGTGCATTTAGAAAAGGTTGATAAATATTATTATTACGCTCCATATCCACAAGATAGTTCAAGGTCTCTTGTATATCATCAAGTTTTGCGGATATCTGCCGCATCTGAACTTGACTTGCTATGCTTCTTGACATTTCCATGGTATCGGGTGTATTAAGAACCTTCTTTAAGGTTACATCTTTTACCCTGACTCCATCTTCATCCAAAACAACCGCTCGTGCATTTCCATCAACTTGTTTTGATTCTCCGAGGGTATATATTCCTTTTTTTATTTTTGACTTTATGTCATTCGGTAAACTATCAAAGTCAGGAAGATACCCATATTTCCCTTTAAGGACAACCTCTGCACCGTGTACAAACTCATTAATAATTTGAAGATCCGCTACGGGGATGTCTTCCATAAAATCCGTCGATGCATTAGTGCATAGCTCAGTAGATAGTTGTTCGATATACAGCCCAAAGAAATCGCTCATCGATGTGATATCATTATCATACTTATCTTTATCGGTTACCAAAATTGACAATTCTTTTAGCTGTGTTTCAATACTATCTCCAGTTTTCGTTACAACCTTATTCTCATCCATATACGCACCATCATTCCTTTTCTTAATTTTGGAGCCCAATTAGGTCTTCTACCCTGCTCATATAAAGACGGAGCTCATGGCCAATGACATTACCGGTCATATAATGGGTGCTCGTTTGTCAACCACCTAAATCGTACCCCGTTTTCTTCAAGAGAAAACGTCATATCCTTACCTTTATATCTTGCCTCCCCAATCATATCCATAGCTTTATTTCATCACCTTCTGCATCAACGCCTCATACCCATCTACCACATCGTAGGTTACCCGGTCAGAGCTGATGGCTTTAAAATGCTCTCTGGCACAGTGAATTTTGGCCTTTTCCACTTCCCTCAACTGCATGGAAGACATGGATCCCTTTGTCTCCGCCACAAAATAAATATGTTTTACGCTTCCTTCTTTAAAAGCAATGGCCCAGTCGGGGTTATAATGGCCCACCGGCGTATTGATATAAAAGCCACCCGGCAATTTTACATACACCTCCACCGCCTGGCTGGTATCCAATTCCTCAGCAAAATGCCGCTCATTGGTGGAATCATAAATCAGATAATCGTACAAGTGATGCTTCACCACCATGGCATTTTCATCCAATCTTCCCTTCAGTGTGGGTTCGGTAAAGAGATCCATGGTGTGCACTTGATTTAACTTATCGTAAGTGATGTGTTCAATGATCACCGTAGCCTTTTCTTCGTTAATTAACTCCGCAGCCTTCAGGATAAACTCTTCTGGGTTGTTCTTAAACTGATTAAACACCACCGCTTCAATTCCCGTTAGAATACACGCCACCGTCCGGCGCGTCAAGCCCGTCAACTCCACTATTTTCCCAATCAAATCGTACTTAACCCTGCTGTTTGTTTCCGCCGACGCATTATAGGCACCACCCGCCTCCTTGGAAAAAGCGGTTCCAGCAATCAATGCTTCCTTGGATTTAATTTCCTTCATGGTCCCAGTTTCCACTTTTATGTAAATCTTTGACACCTTTAATTTGGCATTTAAAGCTTTGATGGCTTTATCCACCAATTCTTCTGTATCAAAATTTACCACATAAAAGGACCTCTGGCTGATGCGGCTCCACAGGGCTTTAAATGCCTGACTGGCCAGTTTTTCCTCATCCACCTGCAATTCCACGTTGCCCGTCCGGCCATCCACAATGGGAATGGACCGGCTGTCGTAAACTGTATCAATCAAGGCGATCACATCCTGGGCGTAATCCTGCACTTGTTCATCCAGAACAATCTGCCCGTTTTTCTTATCCTCAAAATATCGTTCCGTCAAGGCGCCGTGTTTAACATAGCGTTCCATAACCAGGCTGTCATAAATATCCTGTGCTAAAGCCTCATAGATCACCAAATTTTTCCCAGCGGCACTCCTAACCCGATGCCCATTGAACAAATCCGGCGATACCTTGCGCGGCCGGTTCGCCACGGCCTGAGCAATTTCATCCTGCAGGCCTTCGGCAAAACTTTTGTAGCTTTCACTGGCAATAACCGTCAGCCCATTGATATTCTGAACATCATCAGCCAGTGCACTGGCATCCATGCGTTCACCGTCCTGATTAACGCACAAGCGCAGACCGCGGCCCACCTCTTGACGCTTGCGCACCTCGCTTCCGCTTTGCTTTAGCGTGCAAATCTGAAAAACATTGGGGTTATCCCACCCCTCCCGCAAAGCCGAGTGGGAGAATATAAAGCGCACCGGTTCTCGGCGGTCCAACAGTCTTTCCTTGTCTTTCATAATCAAATCGTAGGCATCTGTATCATCCGATGTATTTTCCTGACGGCGGTTGATTTTTCCATCGATCATGTGGTTTTTCTTATCGATGGAGAAATATCCGGCGTGGGTGCGCGATGCCTCAATCCCATCCAAATAGGTCATGTAAGCCTCATCCCCCACGCGGCGCTGGACGGAAGACACTGCTTCGGTGTATTCTTCCTCAAACATCTTGGCGTAAGGGCCTCCCACATCCTGACCCGTTTCATCGTACTCTTTGTATTTAGCTACTTCATCAATAAAGAACAAGCTTAGCACCTTAATTCCCCGGGAGAAAAGCTCACGCTCCTTTTCTAAATGAGACAAAATAGTCTCCCGAATCTGAATCCGCCTAATCTGCTCCTCATTGACCTGACCGATTACTTCTCCGGCAGTCAGCCTGATCCCATTAACAAATTCCAGACTGCTGTCCCGCCCATCGATGGCTTTAACCGTATAACCGTTTTGGTACTCTTCCATATCATTGGAATTCTCAAATAGATTATACCCTTCCCCAACAGTTCGCATCACCTTGCGAATCCGTGAGGTTCCGCGATAATCAAATTGGATGGTCGCCGTCGGGTTCTCTTTGGACAGATTAATGCTCTCTAAATAAACATAGCCATTTGTCGCCGTACTGCCAACTTCTGAAATACCCTTGACTGTGATCTTTTTGACCAGCTTTTTATTGTAGGCATCAATGGCGTCCAACCTATAAATCAGGTTATAATACTCCTTGGGTGTGGCCGAATACCGCAGAGTAAATAAGGCATTAAATTCCTTCAGACGCTTCTTGGTCTGTTTACCTTCCACGGATTGGGGCTCATCGATAATCACAATGGGATTGGTTTTGGCGATAATATCAATAGGCCGCCGGCTGCGGAATTCATCCAGCTTCATGTAAATGCGCCGGGCATCCTTCCCCCGGGCGTTAAAGGCCTGGGCGTTGATGATCATCACATGGATGGCGCTGTCCGAGGCAAAGCGGTCGATGGCGGTCAGTTCCTTGGAATTATAAATGAAATACCGGATTTTTTTGCCGTATTCCTCGGCAAAATGGTCCTCTGTCACCTGAAAGGTCTTATACACCCCTTCCCGAATGGCGATGCTCGGCACAACCACAATAAACTTGCACCAACCGTACCGGGCGTTGAGCTCGTACATGGTTTTTATATAAGTGTAAGTCTTGCCGACGCCGGTTTCCATTTCAATAGTCAGATTGTATCGCCCCTCCAAATGCTCTGAAGGGCGCATGAGCTGGCCCTGTTGAATTTTCCGGATATTGGTCAGAATCTGGTCGTCATCCAGTTCCGCCACAATGGGGTGATTGTTCCAACCACTGTAGTCCAGTCCCGCTTCCACTTGGGGACCGCCTTGGGAGAAGCCCTGATCAATCAGATATGTCGGTGTGAGGAAGGGCTGGCCGGCAAAGACATCACACACTGCCTTGGCTGCTTCTGCCTGGAATTTTTGATGCTTGAATTGAAGTTTCATTTTTTGTCCCTTTCCTTTTGCACCTGTTCTTCCAGTTCCAACAGATATTTATCGTAATCTGACATAAAAAGCCTGTCTTGGATAACGCGATACTTCTCAAATTCCGTTTCTGCGTGGGCTTTCGCAATGGCCGCTGTAATTTTGCCTGCATCGTGTAAAACAGCCTGATCGTCCGCCTGAAGGAAAATATCGATGCGTCTGGCCCAGTCTTCCATGGTCATGGGGATATGGCGTCTTGCACGGTTTTCCGCCAAATCCAGATAAGCGGAAACAATGAGCTCCAAAGAAATCATTTCATCTTCAGTCAAATAATTTTTGGCCACTGAAACGTCACTTTTTTGAATTTTTCCGTCAGGCCCATCTTTCCAGGTCGTCAAACCCATGTTTGGCCTATCCGCATCCGCCCTCTCCACAATCAATTCTGCCGCTGTGTGCTGATGGACCGCATAATGCATCTTATTCTGAACCTTTGCGAAGAAATCCTTCGTTGTTTTGGCATTTTTATCGTAATCCAATGCGGTGGCATAAATATCCGTAAGCTTTTGATAAAATCTGCGCTCTGAAAGCCGGATTTCCCGGATTTTTTCCAGCTGCTCATCAAAATACTTTTCTGTCAATACGCTGCCACCGTTTTTCAGACGTTCCTCATCCATGGCCCAGCCTTTGATGGTATACTTCTCTACAATTTGATTGGCCCAGACGCGGAAGCGGACTGCCCGCTGGTTATTGACCTTAAAGCCCACAGCGATAATCATCTGGAGGTTGTAATGATTTGTGTTATAATTTTTGCCGTCTTCGGCAGTTATCCGAAATTTTCGGATAACTGAATCTTCATCCAGCTCAGAATCGCTGAAAATCTTTTTAATATGATAATTGATGGTTCGTACATCCACAGCATACAGTGCAGCCATCATCTTTTGCGTAATCCAAATACTCTCATCCTGATAGCGCACCTCAAAGCTGTCTGGATTGTCCCCAACCGATGCCACGTAGGTCAGGTATTCTGCCGCCGAACTGCGGACTGTCACTTCCTCTTTATTCTTCTTCGCCATGCCCGTCTCCTAAATCACTTTGACCCGGGTATTGGGCGCCAACAATTTAAAGATTTCTTCTACATTGATTTTTTCCGGACTGGAAGCGAAGCCCGCATCCCGGAAGACAGCGCGCAAAGGCTTTCTCCCCGCGATGGCCCGCACCACACCTTCCGGCACCTTTTTATCAAAGCAGGCGATCAAATCCCCCTCGTTGTAGGTGTGTACGGTGCAGCCGTCCAAGGTTTCCGTGGTGTAGGGCAAATTAAGGGGCAGTCCCCAGGAGAGGAGGCAGCCAAAGAGCAAATCCCGGTCCGTGCGGTCCTCTTTGATGTTGTCTTCCAGACCTGCCAGCATCTGTTGGTCATAATCCTGGGCACTGTAGTACACATCTTTCATGTTGGTATCATCAAGTTTGAGTACACGGAATCCGATGTCCGGCACTGTTTTTGTTTCGCCATCTGCGGTAACCTGGGCGTTCGCTTCCTCAATTTCTGTTTTAATCTTGTTACCCGCCCGGCGGATGCGTTCTTTGCCGATTTCGCAGATGTTTTTATAGCCTGCCTTGTAGGCTTCGGACTGCTCATCACAAGCCTCAGGAAGCTGTACCATGATAAACTTGCGGTGGCCACCGTCCTCGCTGTTGAGCTGCATCACGGCGTGAGCGGTGGTAGCTGAGCCGGAGAAGAAGTCGAGGATGAGGGAATCTTTATTACTACCAAGTTTACATAATTCATGAATTAATCCACACGGTTTTGGATTGTCAAAAATAGAAATATTTCCAAGAATTTCTGTCATTTCGATCGATCCTTGTGTGTTAAATGGTACAAAGTCCCATAGCGATGTATAAGTAATCCCCTCTTTGACATCGCACAAAAATCTTTTTAACTTGGGCCTACCATTTCCATCCATTCCAAAATAAATTTCATTATTATCTAATAATTTATTTATGGTTTCTCTATTAAATCTCCAATTCCCATTTTGTGGAGGATAGTGCTCTTCTTTAGTATTTGGGTTTATAATTGGATAATTTAGTGAAGAAACATAACGTCCACCCTTTATGTTAGCTCCTAAATCGCCTGGTGTCCAAGGTCCTTTAGGATGATTGTCTGGATTTTTATATCTTGATAATTGTTCAGCATTTCTTTCACGCAAATTTAATTTTACATTATTAACATTTTTTGCATAAATTACAATGTATTCATGTGCTGCTCCTATCACTTGATCATTTGGCGGTGTACTTCTCTTTTTCCATATTATTTGTGAAATAAAATTACTTTCTCCAAATACTTCATTACATATTTTTCTAATATTCTCATTCTCATTGTCATCTATGCTAATAAAAAAAACACCATCTTCTGTTAACAAATTTCTTGTAAGAATCAAACGTGAATATATCATGCTGCACCAGTCTGAATGATATCGTCCATTTCCATAATTATTTTGAAATAATTTGTTGTCATTCTCATCAAACTGATTACTTTCGATAGCATATTCTTTACTATCTTTTCGAAAATTATCTACATAAATAAAATCCTTTCCGGTATTATAGGGTGGATCAATATAAATCATCTTCACCTTCCCCAAATAGCTCTCTTGAAGCAGCTTAAGCACATCCAGGTTATCCCCTTCAATATAGAGATTTTCCGTGGAATCCCAATTGACACTTTCCTCCACACAGGGGCGCAAGGTTTTTCTGATTGGCTTGGTGGCTTCCACCATGGACGCTTTTTTTCCTACCCAGGTAAACTCATAGGCTTCGTCCCCTTCCAGCACATCGGGAGACAAAAGCTGGCGCAGCGTTTCAAAATTAATGGCTTTTTTAATCTGCCCGTCAGCCCCCTTGGCTTCGGTCATGGCCTCGGGAAATAATTCACCAATTTTTTCGATATTTTGCACAGTGATGTCAGGTGTTTCCATTTTAAGTTTGTCCATTCTGCTTCTCCATTTTCTATTTCAAATCAAATTGACTTTATAATAACGCATCGCGTTTTTTTTGCAGTTCTTTTAACACGGCATTCAATTCCACCTGCCGGTTAAACTGCTTTTCATTATACACTTTCTTTTCCATCTGGCCTATTTCTTTTTCCAGCTTTTTCTTCTGAGCTTCAAGGACCAGTTCCTCGTCCAAGGTGCGCCCTGGAACGGTGTGGATGCCGGCTACCTGCTCCACCAAACTTCTCCATACTTGATCCAAATCCAGCCCGTCAAGGGTGACATGGAGGTCTTCCAGATTCGTCCAATCCCCCATCACTAACCCATTTTGGTCGATGGCCAGCCGGTAACGGCCGTCCGCTTCCAACACCATAAGCAGCTTTTGTTTGAACAGTCGGGCTATGGTTTCAATGCTTCGTGCACTGAAGTTTTTTGTTCGCAGATTGATGAGCATGACGAAAATGGCCGATACCTGCTTTCCTTCTTTTAAATTGAGGGAATGGGAAGAAATCTCGTGAACCAGGGTCAGTCGGCCGATTTCCGCATCAAAAGCCCTGCGCCGCCTCGGACTCAGGGTGGCGGCAAAATGCTCGAACACCTTGGTCTTGGGAATCATTTTTTTTATAGCGGTGGCTTCCGGCAAATCAAGCATGACCTTCCTCCTCTTTGATTACAAGAAAACAGATCAGTTCAAAATCGTCCAGCCCGGTAATTACATTGTCCAGAAAACTGATGGTTTTTCCTCCCAAAAAGCTGTCAATTTCGCTTTCCTCTTTCACATCAATGATAGAGGTGATTGCCTGGGAAAGCAGGTCTGAGTAAGCGGTCATCTTCCGGCCATTGCGGGTTTCTTTATTGAATATCTGGCAAAGTGAGTCATTGGGATGGGTTTTCCCTTTGCAGATCAAGCGCATTTTATCCAGCATCTCCTTGGGGGACAGGTGATCACAGATAATCTGTCCTTTCTCGGAAATATATACCATGTAAAACGGATGGAGACGGTTTTGATTGTCAATGTTGACGCCGCCGTTTAAGTTTTTCAAGATGTAAATCACTCCGGCAGGGGCATCTTCACTGGCAGGTACAACAGCACTCATACCAAAGGGAGTGCTGTCCAAATCGCCGTGGGTTTTGATGTAGTCCAGCAAATCCAGGCGAAATTCATTGAGACCTAAATCCAGGATTGAGATGCCGCTGCCCATGTCCTCGATATCTACCACTTCTTCCTGGAGTCGCTTAAGCTGCTGTTTTCGATAATCTAAATCACCGGTTTCCTCGACGTTGAGCAGATCATCATCGCCTGTGGCGGTCATAACTGTCATTCGAATGCGATTTTCTACCCGGGCTTTTAAATTAATATACTCATCCAGGGATAAATCTGGCCAAAAATTGACAAGCTGAATGACCTGGTTATGGCTGCCAATACGATCAATCCGGCCAAAGCGCTGGATGATACGCACCGGGTTCCAGTGAATGTCATAATTGATACAGTAGTCGCAGTCCTGAAGGTTTTGCCCTTCGGATATACAGTCCGTCGCAATGAGGATGTCAATATCCGGGGCCTTTTTGGGCATTAGCAAAGCACGGTCTTTGGAGACTGGAGAAAAGCAGGTCAGAACATTGTTCAAAGACGCCTGGAACCGGGGCAGGGTGGTTTTGCCATCCACATTTCCCGTAACCATGGCAGTATTTAGCCCGAATTCGGCTTTCATGTAGGCACTAACCTGAGCGTACAGATATTCTGCTGTGTCAGAGAAGGCCGTAAAAATCAGGACCTTTTTATTTCCCGGGTTAATGGGCTGTTCCTGTTTGGTTTTGAGCTGGTTTAAAAGGGTCTGAAGTTTGGTATCGTGCTCCGGTGTGATGTCTGCTGCCATGTCGATGAGCAGTCTGAGGGTTTCTTCATCTTTTTTCAGGTATTCCTCCCACCGGATATAATCCATGTCAGCCAGGTCGATTTTTATTTTACGGCCCACGGCAAAGTCGTCGTTGTTGAGGTCGTCGGTATCCAGGTCTTCCATTTCGTCCACTTCGGTTAAATCAACGGAAGCACGACCGCTATGCTTAAATTTTTCAATGGCCGCCAAGGTTTCACTAATTAACAACGCGATGCGCTCCAGAGTCAGGCTAAAGGCATAGACGCTGCTTTCCAATCGCTTGAGCAGGTTAATGCGCATGAGGCTTTGGATACCCTGCTCCCGTCCGCTTATAGTCAAGCCTTTTTCAAGGTCGCTGTCCAGATATTTGTCCAGACGGCTGGCCTGAATAAATTCACTGGGACGGTATATTTTCAAATTGAGTAGAAGCAATTGTTCAAATATTTCGTTATAACTGATGGCTCCGGTCAGATCCGTTAGTCCCGGACGCTTGGAGATGGGCTTCAGCCGGGTAGGAAATTGACCAATGGCTTCGGTATTATAATATTTTTGAATATGCTTACGAGACCGAGCGATGGTGACGCTGTCCAACAGTTCAAAGAAATCATAGTCCAAAGACTTGAGAAGGTTATTTGTTGTCCGCTGTTCAACGGGAAGTTCACTCCAATTATTAAAGGCTTTTTGAGCCTGCTTGAAAATACTGTCCACGCTGATGGTAGTGTCAAGCTGATCGTTGATGATATCTGGATTGCCCTCATAGGCCAAAGCTAACTGATTTTTTAAATCATTAAAACGGTTGTTCACCGGTGTGGCTGAAAGCATAAGCACTTTGGTTTTGATTCCCGCACGGATCACCCGATTAAGGAGACGGATATAACGATTTTCCTTCTCATTGCCTTCATCATCTGTGGATGTAGCCCCTCCATTGCGGAAGTTATGGCTTTCATCGATAACCACCAGATCGTAATTTTCCCAATTTAAGCGGCTCAAATCCATCCCATTGGACTGCCCGCCGTCCCGGGATAAATCTGTGTGAAACAGGACATCATAGCGCAAACGGTCCCCAGCAATGGGATTATTAACGTAATTGCTTTTGTAAGTATTCCAATTATCCGCCAATTTTTTGGGGCACAATACCAAAACGGATTTATTCCGGTTTTCATAATATTTGATGACCGACAAGGCGGTAAAGGTCTTCCCCAATCCAACGCTGTCCGCCAAAATGCAGCCATTGTATTTTTCCAGCTTGTTGATAATGGCCAAGGCTGCATCCTTTTGAAAATCGTAGAGCATTCCCCAAATTGCGCTATTTTTAAATCCGGTGGCTTCGTTGGGAAGAACATCCTCGGTTACGTCTTCCAGAAATTCATTAAAAATATTATACAATGTCAGGAAATAAATAAATTCAGGGCTATTTTCTTTATAGGCCGTGGTAATATTGTCAATGACCACGCTGGTCACATCCTGAAGTTTTTCCTTATCCTGCCAAACATTATTGAATGTTTGTATATAGGCCTTTGTCGCCGGTGCCTCCATTCTAGTAACCAGATTAAAGCTGTTATTCCCCCGCTCACAACCAATATCCACTGTGGTAAAACCATTAATGGGCAAATAAGTCAGCTCTTCCCTGCCATTTTCAATAGTGATAAAATTACCCATGTTTTGACCAGATACGTTGGATTTAAAGGTGACTTTTTTTCTGATCCAATCGGCACATTCTTTGGCAATGGCTTTTTGTGTCAGCTCATTGCGCAGTTTAACTTCAAATTCTGTCCCGTACAGACTGCGCTCCCGACCCAAGCGGGGAATATAAAACTCCCGTTTTTGTTTAGGTGCCTTTTCTGTAACAAAGGTCGGCGAAGTGAAAACAAAACGCAGCTCGTCGATGGCATTCAACTGTGCTTTTAACTCCTGAAAGGCATAAATTGAGAAGCAGGAAGCCATAATGGAAAGCCGGCACCCCGGTGTTATGGAATCCTCCAGATCGTCCCGAACGATGTTTGTAATATTATCAAAAACTTCCATAGTCTCTCCTTTGACTGTCACGCCAAATACTTCTTCGCATAATACAACCGCTTTTATTATTATAACGCTCTTTCACCCTCTTTGCAACCGACTTACATCAGTGCGAAAAACAGCACGTGTTTTTCAGGAAAAGTCCACCCTGGTCAAGACGGTCAGCGAAAAAAAACGATGCAGCATGGCCACATCGTCCTAAAATTACTGTTCTATCTTTTAAGTTTGATTTTGTCGTAATACTTCAATCTCTGGATTGGTATTTTACAGATTATCGCCGTTTAGCCAAGCAATAATATTTTTCTTTTTCCATAAAGCCCCCTTTTACCAGGGGCTTACTTCCCGGCAAACAAAACCTTAATATAATCCTTCATGTACGCCGGCAGATCCGGCGGACGTCTGGCGGAGATAATGTTGCCGTCAACCACCGAAGGTTCGTCCACCCAGGTGGCTCCGGCGTTGGTCATATCATCCCGGATGCCCGGGGTGCTGGTGACGGTCTTTCCCTTGAGGATACCCGCGGAAATCAGGACCCAGCCTGCGTGGCAGATTTCTCCCACGGGTTTTCCCGCTTCGTATATATCCCGGACAAGGTTTAATACCACGTCGTCCCGGCGCAGCTTGTCCGGTGCCCAGCCTCCCGGCACCAGGATGCCGTCGTAATCGGCAGCGTCCACATCGCCGAAGGCGTAGTCCGATTCACAGGGGACGCCGTACTTGCCGTGGTAGGTATGATGGGCTTCCCAGCCGACCACATCCACCTGGCAGCCCTCTTCCCGCAGCCGGTGGACCGGGTACCACAGTTCCAAGTCTTCAAAATCCTCGCTGATCAGCGCGATGATGCGTTTGCTCATACTATCAGATCCTCTCTTTCAAAAATGCCCGGGAAAGCTGGTCCATTATCCGCTTTCCACTGTTATTCAAGCCGGCCCTTCCATCCGTTTCAGCGCAGGATGCCCCGCACCTGGTCGATGTTGTCCAGCGCCTCGTCCTCACAGTATTGCTCCAGGCCGTCGATGATGTCCACCGCCGCCGAGGGGGCGACAAAATTCATGGTGCCCACCTGAACACAGGTGGCGCCGATCATGATGAACTCCAGGGCGTCCCGCCAGCTGGTGATGCCGCCCAGGGCCATCACCGGGATGTCCACGGCGTTGACCACCTGATGGGTCATGCGCAGGGCGATGGGCTTGACCGCCGGGCCGGACAAACCGGCGTACACATTGTCAAAAACGATGGCTTTTTTACGGGTATCCACGGCCATGGCCTGGATGGTGTTGATCAGGCTGATGCCCGTGGCCCCCCCCTCTTCACAGGCCCTGGCCACCGCGGCGATGTCCGGGGCATTGGGGGTCAGCTTGACCACCACCGGGTGGTCCGATGCCGCCACTACCTTCCGGGTCAGCTCCCCGGCCAGATCGGGATCCATGCCGAAGGCCATGCCGCCGCAGGCCACGTTGGGGCAGGAGATGTTCAGCTCGATGAGCTGCACCGGGATGGCGTTGAGCTTCTTGATGGCCGTCAGGTAAGTGCCCTCATCGGCGCCGCCTACGTTGACCACCGTCACCGTGCCAATCCCCGCCAGGTGTGGCCATTCATCGGCGATGAAGGCATCCACCCCCGGATTTTCCAGGCCGACGGAGTTCATGATTCCCGAGGCGCTTTCCCAGATGCGGATGCCCGGGTTGCCCACCCGGGGTTCCAGGGTCAGGCCCTTGGTGCACAGGCCTCCCAGCCGTTCCAGATCGTAATAGGTTTCGAACTCCCGTCCGAAGCCAAAGGTGCCGGAAGCCGTGAGCACGGGATTTTTGAAGGTGATGCCGCCGAAATTGGTTTTAAGCCGTTCACTCATGGATCAGCACCTCCCTGTCAAATACCGGTCCGTCCTTGCAGACCTTCTTCCGTCCCTCCGCCGTGTCGATGCCGCAGCCCAGGCACACGCCCATGCCGCAGGCCATGCGGGTTTCCAGGGACAGGTACAGCGGATTCTTATCCGGCACCACGTTGGACAGGCTGCGCATCATGAGATCCGGTCCGCAGGCGATGACGCTTTCACCGCGCTTGATTTCCACCTTGCCGGTGATGATGCCGCCGATATCCACGATGACCTCATCGGCGATGGCTTCAAAGGCCTCCGCCCGGTAGGCTTCATCCCGGAAGCCCAGGTACACCCGCAGCTTCTTCCGGGGATTGGCTTCCTTGAATTTCCGGCAGGCAAAGTACAGCGGGGCGCAGCCGATGCCGCCGCCCACCGCCACCAGGTTGGTGTCCAGATCAGGAAAGCCGTTGCCATAGGGACCTTCCAAAGTGATGTTGCTCTTGGGATCCAGCTCGGATAAAATCTGGGTCCCCCGCCCCACCACCTGGTAGAGCAGGGTCACCACCCTGTCGCTGTAATTGTGGACGGAGATGGGCCGGGACAGCAGGGGATCCAGGTCCCATGCCCGGACCATGAAGAACTGGCCGGGGGCGACCAAGCCCTCCCAGGCCACATCCATCATGTAGATGCCCGGTGACAGGCTTTTATTGCAAAGGACTATAGCCATCTGAGTATGTCCTCCTTCATCGCCGCCGTCCGGCCACGGATATTGTCCACGAATTCCGGTCCGTCGGAATTGCCGTTCTTGCCGCAGAGGATGCCCCGGGAGGAATTGATCACCGCGCAGCGGGAACGCTTGAAGATTTCCGCGATGTCCTTGCCCGTGCCGCCCTGGGCGCCGTAGCCCGGCACCAGGAAGAAGGTGGAGGGGCAGCGTTTCTGCAGGGCTTCAAATTCTTCAGGATAGGTCAGGCCCACCACCGCGCCGACGGCGGAAAAACCGGACTGGCCCACGGTGTCCGCCCCCCATTTGGTGATCCGGTCCGCCACCGCTTCGTAGAGCATGCGGCCGTCCTCCAGCTTCTTTTCCTGGAAATCCCGGGAAGAGGGGTTGGAGGTATGGAGGAGCACGAAGATCCCCTTGTCCTTGTTTTTTAAGAAGGGGTAATAGGGCGAAACCGCGTCTTCCCCCATGTAGGCGTTGACGGTGAGCAGATCCACCTCGAAATCCCCTTCAAAATGGCCCAGGGCGTACTGGGACGCCGTGGAGGAGATATCCCCGCGCTTGCAGTCCCCGATGACGATTTTTCCCTGATTCCGGACGTACTGGACGGTCCGGGCGTAGGCGGCCATGCCCTGGAGTCCCAGGGCCTCGTAGCAGGCCACCTGGACCTTGTAGCAACCGGCCAGGTCCGCCGTGGCGTCCACCACGTGCTGATTGAACACGGCGATCTTTTCGCCCATGCTCCAGTCCTTCTGCAGGATACAGTCCGGCAGAAATTCGGGCTTGGTATCCAGCCCCACGCACACCGGGCTTTCCAGCGCCGCATTATACAAACGATCCATGATCATAAACGATTTTTCCTCCCTTCATGGTCCAAAGCACCGCCCCCGTCAGCCAGTCACCGCCGAAGGGCGTGTTCTGGCTTTTGGAAACAAAGGCCTTGGGGTCAATCTGCCACCGGAGGTCCGGATCCACCAGGACCAGGTCCGCCGGATACTTGTCCGCCACCAGGCCGGCCTTCAGGCCCAGCCTTTTGGCCGGTTCCTCGCTCATCATCTGACTCAGGCGGACCAGGGGGATCCCCGCCGTCCTGAACACCGTGTGATACATGGCGAAGGCCGTTTCAAAATTGTTGATTCCCGGAGAACCGGCAATCTTGTCCGCCGCCGAATGGGGGGCGTGGTCCGTGCCGCAGGTATCGATGTCCCCGTTGCGGGCACCTTCAATCAGCGCCATCCGGTCCGTCCGGCTGCGGAAGGGCGGATGGACCCGGTAGGACATGGCCGACGCGTACAGATGGTGGGGCGTCACCTCGCAGGTGATGTCCAGCCCCTCCCTTTTCGCCGCCGCGATGGCGTCCAGGGTGGCTTTCTTGCTGATGTGGCAGACGTGGAGATGTCCGCCGTTTTCCCGCAGCAGGCCGATATCCCGGACCACCGTTTCCGTCTCCGGCTCACAGTGGGTGGCCACCAGGAAGCCCTGTTCCCGGGAAGCCGCCAAAGCCCGGGCCATGGTGTCCCCGTTGTCGATGTTGCGGCCGTCGTTGGAAAAAATCGGGGTCAGGGCGTGCAGCGCCTCAAAATCCACCAGGTCCCCGTCGGAAAAGTTTTTTGTCACCGTGGCCACCTGGATCAGATCCGCCAGCCCCAGCTCCCCGGCCCGCTTCAGATTGTCCGCCAGCAGGGCCGCATTGTCCATGACCGGACTGGTATTCCCCATGGCCACCACCGTGGTGAATCCGCCCTTGATGGCGGCGTGGAGGCCGCTGGACAGATCCTCCTTCCAGGTCAGACCCGGGTCCCGGAGATGGCAGTGGGTGTCGATGAATCCCGGCATGAGGACGCGGCCGCAGCCCTCGATCACCCGGTCGTAGGATGCCTGGACCCGCCCCGCTTCCTTGTAAACCTTCCGTATCCTGTTATCTTCAATCATCACCTTGCCCGGCCGGCTGCCGGTGCCATCCACGATGGTGATGTTTTTAATCAATGTCCGCATATTACCTGTCACCTCCCATCAATCGCCGTCACTCTTCAATGAACCGGGTGTAGGCGTCGCAGTATTCACAGCGATAAATCTTCTTTTCTTCATCCACCAGATAAAAATGGATCTTGTCCACCTTTTCGTACTGGGTGATGCACCGGGGATTCTTGCACTTCATGATGCCCACCACTTCCCTTGGCAGGGTCAGGTTGAGCTTGCTGGTGACCTTTCCCTCTTGGACGAAGTTGATGGTCACGTTGGGGTCGATGAGGCCCAGCACATCCATATCCAGCTCCACATCCGTTTCAATCTTGAGCATGTCCTTCTTGCCCATCTTCTTGCTGGGGATGTTGTTGAGCAGCACCACCGGGTCGTCGATGCGGTCCAGGTGGAGTTCCTTGTAAATCCGGAAACCGTGACCCGCTTCAATGTGGTCGATGACGATGCCTTTCTTTAATTGGGATACGTTGATCATTTTTATGCCACCCCCAGGAGTTTTGAAATCAGCGCCATGCGCACGTACATACCGTATTTGGCCTGCTTGAAATACACCGCCCGGGGATCGTCGTCCACTTCCACGGCGATTTCATTCACCCTCGGCAGGGGGTGCATGACGATCATGTCCTTTTTGGCGTGGGCCATCTTCTTGTTGTCCAGGATGTACACATCCTTCAACCGGACGTACTCTTCCTCGCTGACGAAGCGTTCCCGCTGGACCCGGCTCATGTAGAGGATGTCCAGGCCGCCGATGACGTCGTCCAGGCTGTCCGTTTCCACGTAGCTTCCCTCGGGCAGCATGGAAAGGAAATATTCCGGCATGCGCAGCTCCCTGGGGGAGATGAAGACGAATTTGACATCGTCGTACCGGTTCATGGTCTTGACCAGGGAATGGATCGTCCGGCCAAAAAGCAGGTCCCCGCAGACCCCCACGGTCTGGCCCGAACAGGCTCCCAGCTCGTGGCGGATGGTCAGCAGGTCCGTCAGGGTCTGGGTGGGATGCTCGTGGCCGCCGTCCCCGGCGTTGATGATGGGCATGCCCGGCACCGCCTGGGATACCAGGCGCGCCGTCCCTTCCCTGGGATGGCGGATGACGCCGATGTCGGCGTAGCAGGAGATCACCCGCGCTGTGTCCGCCAGAGTTTCTCCCTTGGATACCGACGAATTGGCCGGGTTGTCAAAGCCGATCACCCGTCCTCCCAGACGCATCATGGCCGATTCAAAACTGAAACGGGTCCGGGTAGAGGGTTCATAAAAAAGGCTGGCCAATAACTTGCCCTTGCAAATATCCATAAAGTCATCCTGATTTGCAATGATCTGATCAGCCAGCTCGAAAATCGATTCTAATTCCTCAATTGTAAAATCCCCGGGTTCGATTAAGTGCCTTCCTTTTAGCATTTAGGCCTCCTTTTAATGCTTTCTCAATTGTGATTCCACCAATGATTGTTTTCTTTCTAACATATTATTTTATGTTATTCCGGCCCTTTAGTCAACGGTAGGCGGCCAATTATTCCCAAGAAATCCATTATTCCGGATAAAATTCCTCCAAATTCAAACTTACGGCTTCCTTAACACTTTTCTGTGGTAAAGACTATTTAAAGGTTGCAGGCATATTATAACCATTGAGAGAGTTATCTCCCCTTTTTCTTTTCATTCCTAATTATACAAAAGGCATCCATGGAAATGGATGTCTTTTGCATTTAAGCTTTGTCATTAAGAATCTCCCTTTTACAGGAAACAAACAGCTATCTGTGATATGATACGGATACTAAATATGAGGAGGAATGATTGTTATGAAGGACGTGTTCACAGAAGGGCTGGGTAACCTGCTCAATGGCCTGTCCGACATCCTGCCCAAGGACGATCCGGATCTTCGGATACTCACCGGCAAAGCCAAGTTGTCTGATTTGGAACGGCAAAGCGAAGAGATCTACATCGAAATTGGCAAGGAAGCCATTGAAAGGGACGGCGACGCTTACGGCAACAAGACCGACTCCCTGAAGGAAATCCTGTCCAAAATGGCCGACATCCAAAAAGACATCGACGATGCCCGTGACCAGCGCCAGCAGCGCTGCGGCGACGTGGCCAAGGCTTTATTCAACAAATGCCCCAAATGCGGGAAGATCAACCCGGATAACGCGAAATTCTGCGCTGATTGCGGCACGCGTCTCAAGGACGAACCCGCCAAGCCGGTATGCCCCCGTTGTGGCCGTGAATATCCCGAAGGGACTAAATTCTGCTCAGAATGCGGCACTCGGTTGGCCTAACCTAAAATGATTTGAACAAATTAAGATACTTTTTTGTTTTTTTGTAAAAAGTGTAGATTTTTTGTAAAAATGATGTTACTATTGTTTGCGTATTAAAAAGTGCTTAATTTCATACATTGTTTAGGAAGGTGTAAAAAGAATCATGAACGAAACTATTCCCCGGCGCAAACGAATTGGAAGAATCAAAACTGACTTATGGAAGATTCCGGGAATCGGCGAATTGGTCGAACCTTCTTTGGTCCGGCTGGGCTATCGGACGATCAAGTCCCTGAGGGATGTGGATCCCGAAAGCCTCTATGAAAAAGAATGCCTCGTCTGCGGCCATCATGTGGACCGCCGGCTTTTGTACCGGTATCGCTGCGCCGTTTACTTTGCGAACAATCCGAGCCATCCAGACCCTGAAAAGCTGGAACCGGATTATTGGAAGGATTGATTCACCTTATTAATGGAGACCCCATTTGAGGATAGTTTTTAAAAGTAAAATCAGATAGAATAAGAGGACGCTTCCGCGACGGAGCGTCCTCTTTTTTTCCCGACTCTATTTTTTTGTCAGTTTGACGGTCACTCCCTGGTATTTCACATTGAGCAGGCCCTGATCGTCTACCGAATACCCCAGGGACACGTCCTTCTTTAAATCCGGCGACGAAATGGTCACCTTGTCCGCCGTCTGGGTATAGGTGCCGTTGTAGTGTTTTTCACTTTGCTTGGGCATCCTGTAGGTCACTGAACCCGTGCCGTCAGCATTCAGGGTGATCGATCCCGAAACCTGGCCGACAGCCTGGACGATGGATTTGTTATTGTCCTTCTCAAAAACCCAGGTCCCCGTCAGGCTGGCCATGGCCACCGACGTTGACGGCTGGGCCTGGGAACCGGAAGATGACGCACTGCCTGTTTTTTGGGTGCCGCACCCCACGGCCATCCAGCAGGCCGCCAGAATCAAGACCAGTAAAACGCCAAATCTTTTTTTCATATCCGCCTCCTGTCGTTAAACATCAAAACTTGAACAGCGCCTTACAGTTGGCGAAGGTGGCCGCTTCCACCGCCTCCACCGTCAATCCTTTGATCTCCGCCACCTTTTCCGCCACGTAGCGGGTATAGGCCGGTTCATTGCGGGTTCCCCGGAAGGGGACGGGTGTCAGATAGGGGGAATCGGTCTCGATGAGCAGCCGGTCTATGGGCACGTAGGCCACCACGTCCGGTGCCTTCCGGGAATTCTTAAAAGTCAGCGGTCCGCCGATGGATAGTGTCATCCCCAGATTGAGGATTTCCCGGGCCATCTCCACCGATCCGCTGTAGCTGTGGAAGACCCCGCTGGTCTCCCGGTTCATGCAGGCCTTCACCATGTCCAGGGTGTCGCCGTGGGCCTCCCGGTCGTGGATGATGATGGGCAGCCCCCATTCTCCGGCCAGCCCCATTTGCTCTTCAAAGACCTTTTTCTGCAAATCCCTGGGGGCTCCGTCGTCGTAATGATAATCCAGCCCGATTTCCCCAATGGCCAGGGTCTTCGGCCGGTCGCACCAGTCCTTCATCATGGGCCGGTGGATGGCCGGATCGTAGGCCGCGCAATCCGACGGATGGAATCCCACCGCCGCGTAAACCAGATCGTAGGTCTCGCTGAGGGCCACGGCGCGCTGGCTGGTGGGTTCATCGCATCCCGGATTGAGGATGAAGGTCATTCCCGCGGCCCTGGCCCGGTCAATGACCCCATCCACTTCCCCTGCGTATTGTTCATCGTCCAAATGGGCGTGTGAATCTGTGAGCATCCCCATTTTTATGTCCTCCTGAATTCTGTTAAACTATTTAAAACTTTTTATTTATTGTACCATACTCAATCCTTAATTTCTTCTACTATGCAGGATATTTCATTTATGTTAAAATAGACAAGAATCTTTTAGACAGGAGTGATACTTTGACCATTTCGACAAAAAAAGCGTGTTACACCGCCCTTATGATGGCGGTGACCTTCATCATGATCATGATCGTGCGCATCCCCATCCCCAACGGGTACATCCATCTGGGCGACTGCGCTGTCTTTTTAAGCGGCTATATCCTCGGTCCGGTTTTCGGCCCCCTGGCGGCCATCATCGGTGCCTGCTCCGCCGACTATTTCTCCGGATTCGCCGTCTACATCATCCCCACGGCCATCGCCAAGGGATCCATGGCCTGGCTGACAGCCTGGGCCCTCCAGCGGAACATCGACCGAAAAATCAAGATCGGCATCATGGTCTTCGCCAGCGTCATCATGACCTTCGTGTATTACCTTTCGGAGCTCATCATGTACGGCAACGCCTACTCTCCCCTGGTGAACATCCCTTTTAATTTCGGACAGGCCCTGGTGGGCATGGTCGTCGCCCTGCTGCTGTTCAAGCCTCTGGCCAAATTCAAACTGACAGATTAACCGCCTCTGCGGCGTAAAAAGACACCCTCGTCAAGGGGAGGAAGTAACGACGAGGGTGTCTTTTTATAGTGTGTGTGATTTCAATCTATCAGCTTATCTGCTGACGAAGTAATTGCTTGTGCTTCCCGGTGCTGCCCCGTCCTTGGCGACCAGTACGATCTGGATGCCTTCCAGGCGATAGGCAAACCCGGCGGAACCGGATTGCTGTCCGTTCTTGGCCCAGCCCATCCAGCCGATGTTCTGGCAGTGGACACGGTAGTACACGTCGTAATGGTTGGCCATTTCACCAGTTAACTGGATCTGGATGGCTTCCAGACGGAGTGCGCGGCCTGAAGTCCCGCTCATGGCGTCGTCAGCTTTCCATTCGTTTTCCCAGCCGATGTTCTGGATATGGGTCCGATAGGTGATGCCGCCGCTGTAATTGGCGTTTTCCAATTTGACGTTGATGCCTTCCAGGCGGAGGGCCTGGCCAGTTGTTCCACTGACATCGCCGTTTTCAACATAAGACTGCCAACCGACATTTTGGACGTGGGTCCGGTATGCCACACTGGCTGAAGTGTCCTGGCTGTCTGTCTGGGTATTGGTGAGGGTTTTTTTGCTGCTCGCGTAATTCCCTGCCTGCCAGCTGCCGCTCTGGGCGCTGCCGCTGCCATTGCTGGCGAATTTGTAATAACGGTAACCGACCTGTCCGTTGCCCGCGGGGTACAGACCGTAGATGTATGCTGAATCGCTGTAATACTGGCCCTTTTCGGAAGAAGAGAGGCTGTAGGCGTCACTGGACGCATTGTTGGTGGTGTCGAGGGCCTTGATGGTCGAGCCCTGGCTGTAGAACAGGCTGCCGTTTACCGACTGGACACCGGCCAGGTGGGTTCCGCTGGCCACGACGGATGCGCCGTTGCCGGAGAAATCGGTCCGGGTCAGATTCTGATCGTTGGCTGTGTACCAGCCGTCATTGTAATAATCCTGGGTATCGTTGCTCGTCCGGGGCATGTTCGCGTATTGATCGGAGTTTGCTGTCATGCCGGAGGAATCCCAATTGCTGTGACCGGTGGCGCCGATGCCGGCGTCTGTCAGCAGGAAGTTGCTGTAGGAAATAAAACCGTCTTCGTTCTGACCGTTGATCAGGGGATCATCCCAGGTGACATCCACATGGAACCAGCTGCCGTTTAATTTGACCATGTTCCACGCGTGGTTCATCGTGGTGCTGGTGACCTTGAAGGAGGGGATGCCTTCTTCTGTCAAAAGCAGGTTGTAGGCTTCTGCGTAGCTGTTGCACACGCCTTTGCCGTTGACCAGAACGCCGTAAGCTTTGTAGGAGTCATTGGGAACGGGATTGCTGGTGTCATAGGCTGCGTGGAGGATCAGGTAATCGTGGAGGGCCAGGGCCTTTTCTTCAGCGCTCATGGAAGAATCCACGGACTGGAGGGCCGTGTCCACAGCCGATTTCAGTGCCGAATAACGGGCATCAAAGGTTGCTTTGCTTTCGCCATTGTAATTGAAGCTGATGGAAAGCACATTGTTGTTGCTGGGGTTGTAAGTATAGTAGTAATTCAGTGAGTATACCGAATAATTGAGGATCGGGTCGGTGTTCAGTGCAGACTGGACGACGGTCCCAATCTGATCAACCGTCACACCCATGCCGTTCAAATCGACGGTGGCTGTGTGGTTGACGATGGCATTGTAGATGCGGGATGCCGGTGAATCGGTGGATTCGGTGGAGATGGTTCCTTCCCCGTTTTCAACCGACTGGGCATGTTCAATGCTGTCCGGATACACATTGGCGGTACTCGTATCGCCATCCTGCAGAACGGCCACATTGTCTGACTGGGCTGAAGCTTCTTCCGCGTAAACGCCGGAAGGCATTCCCATGACGACCATTCCAAAAACCAATAAACCGATAATGATAAATCCAAATCTCCTTAATGCGACTCTCATCGTATTTTTCCTTTCCGCCCAAGTCTACCGAATAAAAAAAGATTTGTAAGAAATACAAATCTTTAGGTCTACTCATCGAAGGATCAATGGGCAACTGGCTGGCGTATCCTTACTTACCAAGGACTTAGCCCCTAAAGCTTTGCGTCACGGCCTTTCAACCGCTTTGCCTAATATTAAATTTTCCGACCGGGAACTTCTTTGGGATTCTTTTAATAAAAAAAGATTTGCCCGCGTGACGCAAACAAATCTTTAAGTCTCATTGGACGACAACTCCATTCTGGAGATGCTGGCAACTGGCTGGCGTTCCTTTCGGATTAGCCCCTAAAGCTTTGCGTCACAATTTTTCAATTGCTTTGCCTATTCTTTTGTCTACAGATATTATACAACAATTCTAAACTAAGATACAAGCTCTTTTTTTAAATAATTGTAATTCTTTAATAATTCCTTTATATTTAATTATCCCGGACGATGATAAAGCCTTCCGCGGTTTCATAAAAGCGTTTCCCCGGTTCAGCATCCATCAATTCCACATACACTTCCGCGTTTTCCCGGATTCCCTGGATTTCCTCCTCGGTCAGTTTCCGCACCGCCTTGGCCGGACTGCCGAAAATCAGATACCCTTCGGGGAATTCCTTATTCTGTGTCACCAGGGATCCCGCACCCACAATACAGTCTTTGGCGATCTTGGCGCCATTCAGCACGGTGCTGCCCATGCCGATGAGCACATTATCGTCAATGTCGCAGCCGTGGATGGTGCAGTTGTGGCCGATGGTCACGCCGTCCCCGATGATGGTGGGGATGCCCGCGTCCACGTGGACCACGCAGCCGTCCTGGATATTGGTGCCTTCACCCACCGTCACCGGGGATTCATCCCCGCGGATGACGGCCTGGTACCACAGGCTGCTGTTGTTGCCCATGCGCACGTCCCCGACGATGTCCGCGCTGGAGGCGATGAAGATCTTCTTCCCCGATCCCTTCCAGCTGCTGCCGGAAGCGCCGTGGCCCGTCCATCCTTCCGACAGGGGCTCCAGTGCCGCTTTCAGGGCCTTGTTTTCTTTCAGGCGGCCCTTGATGTCAGCCTTGATCTCATTGTCCGGGGACGCCTTTTTCCAGGAAGGCCCTTCCTCCCGGGCCGGTTCGTCCTCTGCCGGGCATGCCGCCCCAGGGGCTTCCGCGCTTTCCGCTTTATCGGAAGGCTTCCAGCCCATTTCCTCTGCGCCTTCCTTCTGGGTACCGGACTGATCGATCTTCTGCCAGTTCCCCTTGGGCAGATCCTCGTCTTCTTCTTTCTTGTTGAAGCGGGTATAGCTGTAGCCTTCATCCCCTTCCTTCAGGGGATTGACCACGTGGGCGTTGCCGCCGTAGGTCGCCACGCTCTGTTCGTGTTCCACCTGGCCGATGGGCTCATCGTCCTTGTATTCCCCGGAAACCGTGACCTTGAAGCCCTTTCCCATATGGACGTCATTGTCGTCATCCAATGGAAGGCGGCGGGGCTTGGGAATGTCCACCAGGCTCTTCTGGCTGAGCTGGCGCCTGACCAGATGATCGATGGCATCACAGACGCCCTCAAAATCCGAATCGATTTCCCGGTAAGTGTAAGAAGCATGGATCAGGCCCATTTCCCGGAAGGCATCGCCCTTTTTCCCGGAAACGCCCCCTGCCGAATCCGAAAAATGCCGGAATTTTTCCAGTTCCACCGCCAGCCCCGCTGAGGGGCAGACAAAAATAAAATGGTCCACATCGGCCATGATGCTCCGCTGGAAATTTTCCGGGTAGCTGCTCAGATAGTCATCCCAAAGTCTTTTTTCCTGGGCTGAGGCTTTCGTTTCAAAATCTTCTATGGTCGGATTGTCAAAATCCTGTTGCTTACCGTACGGCATAAAAACCCTCCACTGATGTGTCATTCGTAACGCAAATGTTCTCTCGTATTATAGTAACACCTCAACGGCCGAAGAGAAAGCAGTTTATTGGCGAATTCCTGTAACTTTTGACTCCCGGGCCAGACACTTCTCAAATTCCTCCGGCGGCATGGGCCGCCCGAAATAAAAGCCCTGGACCTGATCCCCGTAGATCTTCTTGACGAAGGCAAGCTGTTCCGCCGTCTCCACCCCCTCCACGATGACCGGCATGTCCAGATTGTGAGCCATGGTCACGATGGAGGCCAGCAGCTTTCCGCTCTTGCCCTCTTCCTCCAGATCCCGCATGAAGCGCATATCGATTTTGAGCACGTCGACGGTCAGATCCTTCAGGATGTTCAGGGAGGAGTAGCCGCTGCCAAAATCGTCCATCAAGAGGGGAAAGCCCGCCCCCTTCAGTTCCTTCAAGGTATTGTCGAAGAGCACCGGATTTTCAGCGTAGGCGGACTCCGTCACTTCAATTTCAAACTGGCTGGGCGTCAATCCGTATTGGCCGACCATCTCCACGATCTGAGCGCACAATTTATTGTTGTACAAATGGATCCGGGACATATTGACCGATACTGGCAGCACAGGCAGTCCCTGCTCCTTCCATCGCTTCATGCAGCGGCAGGTTTCTTCCCACACAAAGGTGTCCAGCTTGACGATGAAGCCGTTCTTTTCAAAAACCGGGATGAAATCCCCTGGGGAAATCAATCCCTCCTGGGGACTGTTCCATCGGACCAGGGCCTCGGACCCCGTCATCCGTTTATTGTAGGGATCGAACTTCGGTTGGAAATAAACCACGAACTCGTGATGCTCCAACGCCCTTTCCATGCCGTTGATGATGTGCTGTTCCCGCAGCATGGTCTGGCGCTGGTCATCGTCGTAAATGGCGATGTGGGTGATGTCGCTGCCCTTCACCTCATCCGAGGCCAGATGGGCCCGGTCGCACATCAGGTTGACCGACGTATCCCGCTCCCCTTCCCGGATGGGAAAGACCCCGCAGCGCAGGATGATGTTGAAATCCAGGGGATAACCGGACAGCAGGCCCGGATAGATTTCCAGGAAGCGTTCCTTCCCCTCGAGGTCCCAGGGCAGCAGCATGAAGAAATCATCCCCGTCAAAATGGGCGACGATGGATTCCCGGCCAAAGGCCGCCTTCAGCTTTTTCCCGATGGCCACCAGCAGGGCATCCCCTTCCTCCAGCCCGAAAAGCTCATTGATGACCTTGAACCGGTCGATGTCGAAGGAAATGACCGCATAATCCGTCTTTGGCCGCCTGTCCAGGCAGCGCCTGGCCTTATCGTAAAAAGCCTTTTTATTGTACAGCCCCGTCAGGCCGTCCCGTTCCACCTGCTCCCTGAGGGTATCGGATTCCGCCTGGAGCACCCTGGCCGCCCGCTGGTGCTTGGCGTTACTGCCCAGGACGAGGGTAAGGGTGATGGCCGCCAGGACGAAGACCGCAAAGGTGTAGCGGTATTTGTACAGGAAATCCGCCACCGTGTACTGGTACGCCGTGGACGTGGTATTGTCCACCACAATGCCGTCGATCTCAGCATCACCGATGTTCTCGATGCTCTTGTTGATGACGGAGTACAGCTGATTGTCAAGGGAGGCCTTGCCGAGCATGGCCAGCTCATCATCATAGCTGATGGTGGCGATGACCCCCAGGGACTCATAATGGGGATTTTGCAGGAAATAATTGCACAGGTAGTTTCCCAATACCGCCATGTCCGCTTTCCCGTTGACCACCTTATTGAGGGCCTCCGACGGGGTATCCGCAGCAATCAGCTCATTCTCCGGATAAGTGGAGACCAGCATGTCATGGATTAATTGGTTGCTCTTCAGGTAGGCCACGCTGTGGGCCTCTGACAGATTGATCTTATTGTTGCGCCGTCCCACCGCCACCACATTGCGGGAAAACAGGGATTCCGTCAAAACCACCTGGCTGTCCTGCATGTAGGTTTGGGAGCGGTCCACCCCCAGGATGAAATCGCATTTGTTCTGGGCCAGGGCCTGTTCCGGCGACAAATCGTCGGACAGAGTAGCGTAGCGGAATTTCAGCCCGCTCTTCTTGGCGATGGCATCGGCGATATCCACCAGGATGCCGGAGTAATTCCCCGCGATATCGCTGTCGGAAATAGGGTTCAAATCGCGGTAGATCCCCACCGTATAAGTGGGGCAGGTGCTGATGTAAGCCGCGTCAGCCCAGGTAAAGGCCGGCGACGATGAAAAAGCGGTCTGATGGTAGTATTTGCGGTAAAGCTCACCCTCCAGATAATTCTTGTTGGATTTGATCTGGTACATGGCCTGGTTAAGGGGGTCCATGATCTCCTTTTTACCCTTGCCCGTGATGCAGTAATAGGGATCCGACCCGAACTGGCCAACGGCCTTAAGGTCATTTTTGTATTCCAGGGATCCCTCCACAATCATGTCGACCTTTTTATCCTCCAGAGCCTTCACCAGATCCGCATCGTTGTAATAAACCGGCGTGTAGGTGAACCCATTGGCCCTGGCGTATTCGGCAAAGGCATCATTCTGATAATAGCCGTTGATCATCCCCACCTTCTTATCGTTCATGGCCTGATAATCATTGTAATAGATGGAATGGTCGTCGGGTCTGACGTAGAGGATGGTCGATTCCGTTCCCATGGAGTACCTGCAATAATCGTAGCTCTTGGCCCTCTCCTCGGTGTACTGGGCGCTGCAGACCAGGTCGATCTCTCCTGTCTTCAGTTTTTCCAGGGACTCGGTCCAGGTACAGGGGACGTATTGGTATTTCCAGTCCGTGTAATTGGCGATCTCATTGAGATAAGCCACACAGTACCCGGTATAGGAGCCATCCTTCTGAGCCTCGATGAAATTGGTGAATTCCGAGTATCCAACCTTTACAGTCCGGGGTGCCGCCATGATCCGATCCGGCAGGAGGATGAGCCACAATAAACAAATCAGGCCAATGGCCATTAATTTGGAGTACCGTCTTATTCGTATCATCCACAGCACCTCCCTTCCAAGCCCTTTCGGCTTTCGATTTACTCGCCAAGTTTATTTTAGCATACGTAGAATGTACGTCAATCAATGCTTATAATACATTTTAAAGAAACAAATGGAAAAATTTGCGCCTATTAAACTATAAAAAAAGGAGCGCCGAGCGCTCCTCCTGAATAAATGCATTTTATTGAATTTAATTTTCCTTGTTGCTTCGGCGCCAGATCTTCATCTTATCCGCCGCTTCGATGAGCTCATCCCGGAACTCCGGATGGGCGATGGAAATGATGGCTTCTGCCCGCTGCCAGGCTGACATGCCCTTGATGTTGACCATGCCGTATTCCGTCACCAGGTACTGGGTGTTGGCCCGGGTATCCGTCACCGTGGAGCCATCCGCCAGGGTAGGACGGATGCGGGAATGACGCACGCCCTTCTTGTCCATGAAGGAGGACGAACAGCAGATGAAGCTCTTGCCGCCCTTGGATTTGTAGGCTCCCAGCACGAAGTCGAGCTGGCCGCCGGCACCGGAAATCTGCTTGACCCCTGCCGATTCCGCGTTGATCTGACCGAAGAGGTCCAGGTCCACCGTATTGTTGATGGAGATGAAGTTATCCAGGGCCGCGATGGTGTCAATTTCGTTGACATAGCTCACCGGGGCGCACATGCATTCCGGATTGTCATCCAGGAAATCGTAGAGCTTCTTGGTCCCCGCGCCAAAGGCGTAGGTCTGCTTGCCGGGGTTGATGTTCTTCTTGCGGCCGTTGATCTTGCCCAGCCGGGTCAGATCCACAAAGGCATCCACGTACATTTCCGTATGGACCCCCAGATCCTTCAGATCCGATTCCCCGATCATCTGGCCGACGGTATTGGGCATGCCGCCGATGCCCAGCTGCAGGCAGGCGCCGTTGGGAATTTCCGGCACAATGAGCTTGGCCACGGCGATATCCACATCCGAGGGAGCACCGCCGCCGCCCATTTCCGCAATGGCCGGGTTTTCACCCTCCACGATCATGTCCACCTGGGAAATGTGGACCGCTTCCCGGAAGCCGCCCAGGCAGCGGGGCATGCTTTCGTTGACTTCAACGATGACCACCTTGGCCGTTTCCACCACGTCCATCATGTGGGAAGCGTTGGGGCCGAAATTGAAATACCCGTGTTTGTCCATGGGTGCCACCTGGAACATGGCCACATCCGGCGGATTGGGGTTATCCTGATAATAACGGGGCAGTTCCGAATAACGCACCGGGGCGTAATACACAAAGCCCTTGGCCACCGCGTGGCGTTCGAAGCCTGACATATGCCATGAGTTCCAGGTAAAGTGGTCCTTGGCATCTTCAATGTCAAAAATGCGGGGCTGTTTCATCAAAATCCCGCCGCGGATATTTAAATCCGTCAATTCAGGCATGCGTTTGACCAGGGCCGCGTCCAGGGCGTCCACGGTGGCGCAGGTCCAGCCGTAATCGATCCAATCGCCGGATTTGATCACCTTGACCGCTTCGTCAGCCGTCGTCAGCTTATCGGCGTACTCCTTCAAATAACTCATAATATCCCTCCTAAATAATACCTGTTAAAAACTTATCAAAACTTATAATTGATTTTATCACGCATGGGGTTCCGGGTCAAGGTCTTAAGGGACAAAAAGCGCCCGCTTCCCGCGGGCGCCAATGATTCTGCGGAGGATCCTCCGCTTTGATGCGCTTGTATTAAGGTTGTCCTAAATAAAGATGTATTTGCAGATGAACAGGATGGTCAGAACGACCATCAGAGCCGATACCTTTTCCTTTTTGCCGGCCAGCAGGTTAAGGATCGTGTAGGAGATGATCCCCACGCAGATGCCGTCGGAGATGCTGTACATCAAAGGCATGGCTGCCAGGCACAGGAATGCCGGGATCCCTTCGGTCAGCTCGGTGAACTCGATGTGGACCACAGACTGCATCATGAGGAAGCCGACGATGACCAGGGCCGGAGCCGTGGCAAAGGAAGGAATGGCCAGGAAGATGGGCGACAGGAACAGGGCGACTACGAAGAGGATGGCTACGGTCAGACTGGTCAGCCCGGTACGGCCCCCTTCTTCAATCCCGATGCTGCTTTCCACGTAGGTCGTCGTGGTGGATGTCCCCAGCACGGCCCCCACAGAGGTGGCGATGGCGTCAGCCAGCAGGGCGCCCTTGATCTTGGGCAGCTTGCCGTTTTCGTCCAGGTAGCCGGCGCGGATGCTGCAGCCGGTCAGGGTTCCCAGGGTATCAAAGATATCCACAAAGAGGAAGGCGAACATGACCGCCAGGAAATCCAGGGAAAAGGCCTGGGAAAAGTCAAACTTCATGAATGTGGGTCCGATGCCGCTGAAGGTGATGCCCCTGGAGAAGTCGGGAATCAGGGAGTACATGCTCAGGGAAGGATCCGGCACGTACAATCCGGCCAGCTGGCAGACGATGCCCACAGCCCAGGTGCCCAGGATGCCGAAGAGGATGCCCCCCTTGACGCCCTTGATCATCAGGAACGCGGTGAAGAGGATTCCCAGGATGGCAAGGACCACCGTCAGCCCCACCGTCGGCGAGGTCTGGGTCTTCCACGAATAAATGGACACCAGGGTCGCCTGGTTGGCCACGACGATGTTGGCGTCTTTAAAACCGATAAAACCGATGAAAAGGCCGATCCCGGAGGTAATGGCCAGGCGGAGGGTCTGGGGGATGGCGTTGAAGATGGCTTCACGCACATTGGTCAGGCTTAGGATAATAAAGATGATACCTTCGATAAAAACAGCCGCCAATGCCATTTGCCAGGAGTACCCCATCTTAATGACAACCGTGTAGGCAAAATACGCGTTGAGCCCCATCCCAGGTGCCAGGGCAAAGGGATAATTGGTGAGCAGGCACATCATCAGCGTACCAAAGGCCGAAGCCAGAGCCGTCGCTGTAAAGATGGCGCCCTTGTCCATACCCGTCGCGCTCAGAATCGTTGGATTGACGGCGAGGATATAGGCCATACCCATGAAGGTGGTCAAGCCCGCCATCAATTCCGTCTTCATTGAGGTCTTAAACTCGCTGAAGTGAAAGATTTTTTCCAGTTTTTCTTCCATTGTAACATCCTTTCTGTTAAGAATAAGTTAAGCTTACCAAAAAACGACGGGAATTACAATAGGCTTAAGGCTCCCAAACTTAATTTTTACATAAAATTTACATCTGCGAACGGGTTTCAAGAAAAAACCCCTGTGCCTACGCACAGGGGTCTGTATAAGGGTCAGGAGGGGCTTACGCTTCCTTCGCCATTTCTTTCTTTAAAGATTCTGTCAGAGCCGGGATGATCTTCAGGGCATCGCCAACGATGCCGAAATCAGCGGCTGAGAAAATAGGTGCGGTTTCGTCCTTGTTGATCGCGATGATCAGGTCGGATTCTTCCATACCGGCCAGATGCTGGATGGCGCCGGAGATCCCGCAGGCGATGTACAGGTTCGGACGGACGGTCTGTCCCGTCTGACCGACCTGACGGTCCTTGGGTTCCCAGCCGTTGTCCACGCAGGGACGTGAGCAGGAGATGGTCCCGCCCAGCACGTCGGCCAGATCTTCCAGAAGCTTGAAGTTTTCCGGGCAGCCCATGCCACGTCCGCCGGATACCAGCACTTTGGCATCCTGGATGTTCATCTTTTCGGATACGGCTTTGACGATGTCCTGGATTTCCACGTTGACATGATCTTTCAGGTCAGCGATGTTTTCGTTGATGACTTCAGCCTTGGCAGCTTTGTCGATAGGGGCTTTCTGCATGACGCCGGGGCGCACGGTGGACATCTGCGGACGGTGATCCGGGCACAGGATGGTGGCCATGACGTTGCCGCCGAAGGCCGGACGGGTCATCATCAGGCCCTTGTCTTCGGGGTTGATTTCCAGCTTGGTGCAGTCAGCGGTCAGACCGGTATGCACACGGGCGGACACGCGGGGGGCCATATCACGGCCGATGGCGGTTGCGCCGAAGAGGCAGATTTCCGGTTTGTATTTATTGACGATTTCCACGAAAGCGTGGACGTAAGGTTCGGTCGTGTAGGTTTCCAGTACGGGATCATCGACGACGATGACTCTGTCCGCACCGTGCTGTGCCAGGAGTTCCGGCATGTTGGCGACCTTGGAGCCGAGGAGGACGGCGGTGACGTCGGTCCCGATATCGGCTGCCAGTTCTTTGCCCTTTCCAATCAGTTCGTAGGAAACGGGCGTGATGACATTATCTACCTGTTGTACAAATGTAAAGACACCTTTATAATCTTGGATACTCATTCTTATTCACCCTTTCCCATTATATAATGAATTTTTCTTTCATCTTGTCCACGATGTAATCCGCGGCGGCCTGGGGGCTGTCGGGGGTTACGAGGGTCCCTGGCTGTTTCAGGGCCTTCGGGAAGGATTTGAAGACGCGGGTCGGTGATCCGGCCAGACCGATGTTGTCTGTATCCACATCGATGTCTTTCAGCGTCCAAACTTTGACTTCCTGGGTCCGATAAGCGTCGAAGACGCCGCCGGGGGTCATATAACGGGGGGTATTCATTTCGCCAAGGGCGGTGATCAGGCAGGGCATTTTGACCTTGAGCATGTGGTAGCGGTCTTCGTATTGTCTCTTGACGATGACGTAGTCCCCTTCCACTTTGATTTCCTGAGCATAGCTGATGTTGGGCAGTCCCAGATGTTCAGCGATCTGGGGACCGACCTGGGCGGTATCGCCATCAATGGCCTGACGGCCGGTGATGATGAGGTCGTAGTCGAGCATGTTGACGGCTGCGGCGACGGTTGTGGAGGTGGCCCATGTATCGGCGCCACCAAAGGCACGGTCGGTTACCAGGATGGCTTCGTCAGCTCCCATGGCCAGGGCTTCACGCAGCACTTCGTCAGCTTGGGGAGGTCCCATGGAGACGACGGCCACATGGGCACCGTTCTGATCTTTGATCTGCAGAGCGGCTTCCAGCCCGGCTTTATCATCAGGATTCATGATGCTAGGCACGCCTTCACGAATCAATGTTCCTTTTACCGGATCCAGTTTGACTTCGTTGGTATTCGGCACTTGTTTGACACATACTACTATATTCACGTGTTTTTCCTCCTGTCTTATCTAAGAACAGATCCTGCGATGACCATGCGCTGTACTTCGCTGGTTCCTTCGTAGATTTCTGTGATCTTCGCATCGCGCATCATCCGTTCAACCGGATAATCACGGGTGTAGCCGTAGCCTCCGAGCAGCTGGACGCACTTGGTCGTGACGGCCATGGCGGTTTCAGCGGCAAACAGTTTGGCTGTTGCGGCTTCCACGGAGAAGACTTTCTGGGTATCCTTGGCGATGGCGGCTCTGTAGACCAGGTTACGGGCTGCTTCAATCTGGACATACATATCAGCCAGCTGGAACTGGGTATTCTGGAATTTTGAAAGGGCGCGGCCGAACTGCTTACGTTCTTTGACGTATTCAACCGTTTCATCAAAAGCACCCTGGGCCAGACCCAGTGCCTGGGCAGCGATCCCGATACGGCCGCCATCCAGGGTCTTCATGGCCAGGCCGAAGCCCTTGCCTTCCTTACCGAGGAGGTTTTCCTTGGGGATGATGCAGTCTTCAAAGATCAGTTCTGTGGTGGATGATCCACGGATCCCCATCTTCTTTTCTTTGGCGCCAACGGAGAAGCCCGGTGCGTCAGCGGGGACGATGAACGCGGAAATCCCATGGGTTCCCTTGCTCTTGTCAGTCATGGCCATGATGATGTAGCTGTCGGCATAACCACCGTTGGTGATGAAGATCTTGGTCCCATTCAGGATATAGTTGTCTCCATCCAACACAGCCTTTGTCTGCTGGCCAGCGGCATCGGTCCCGGCACCAGGTTCGGTCAGACCGAAGGCACCAACAGCCTTGCCGGACGCCAGGGGACGGCCGTATTTTTCCTTCTGTTCTTCTGTCCCGAATTTGAAGATGGGATCTGCTCCTAAGGAAGTGTGTCCGGAGATGATGACGCCGGTGGTTCCGCATACGCGGGACATTTCTTCCACGGCCAGGATGTAGGCCAGGGTATCACAGCCCTGTCCGCCATATTCCTTGGCGAAGGGGATGCCCAAAAACCCATTTTTCTTCATCTTCTCGACCGTTTCCACCGGGAAGCGTTCTTCTTCGTCAACTTCCTGTGCAAGAGGTTTTACTTCTGTTTCCGCGAACTCCCTGTAGAGTGTGCGGAGCATTTCATGTTCTTTGCTCAGTTTGAAATCCATACTGTTCCTCCTAAAAATTTCAATAAGCGCCCTTAATGAAAAGGGCGCGTTTTGACTAAATATTATTTGCTGTAATCGTAGAAGCCACGGCCGGTCTTCATGCCAAGGGCGCCGCCGCGAACCATTTTGCGCAGCAGGGGAGCGGGAGCATATTTGTCAGAACCGGTTTCCGCCTGGAGGACTTCCATAACGGCCAGTACGATATCCAAACCGATCAAGTCAGCCAGGGCCAGAGGTCCCATGGGGTGGTTGGCACCCAATTTCATGGCTGTATCGATGTCTGATGCAGAAGCGGTGCCCGCTGCAAAAACTTCGATGCCTTCATTGATCATTGGAACCAGGATACGGTTGACCACGAAACCAGCGGCTTCGTTGACCTGTACAGGTGTTTTGCCGATTTCCGTCGCAATGGCTTTGATTCTATCGACGGTTTCCGGTTTGGTGTTGTAGCCGGCGATGACTTCGACCAGCTTCATGACCGGAACGGGATTGAAGAAGTGCATGCCGATGACATCGCGGCCAACGCCTGCACCAATTTCTGTGATAGAAAGTGAAGAAGTATTGGAAGCAAAAATACATTCAGGTTTGCACATCTTGTCCAGAGCCTGGAACAATTCGTGTTTCATTTCCATCTGTTCCAAAACAGCTTCGACAACCAGATCGCAGTCCGCGACGATGTCTCTCAAACCAGTGGTGATCTTGCCAAGGATTTCTTCCTTCTTGGCTTCTTCCATTTTGCCTTTTTTGACCATGCGGGCTAAATTCTTTTCGATTTTAGCTTTCCCGCCATCGGCAAATTCCTGTTTGATATCACAAAGCATGACTTCATAGCCATCTGTCTGGGCAAAAACCTGAGCAATACCGGAACCCATTGTACCGGCACCAATAACGCCAACTTTCATAATATACCTCCTGAGTATTTGAATTCTCTTTAAAGGGGCCTTACGGCCCCTCCATGTTTTTTATCAGAATCGCTGTCTTGTTAAAACCGGATTACTTATTCTGGAAAGGTTCGTGTTTCCGTTTTTCCAGGAAAGCAGCCATGCCTTCTTTTTGGTCAGCCGTTTCAAAGCAGCCGCCAAAGTGCTTGCATTCCACATCGATGGCTTCATCCATGGTCACTTCAATGCCTTCGTTCATCGCAGCCTTGGAATTGCGGACGGCGATGGGTGCATTCTTGGCAATCTTGCCAGCCAGCTTCTTGGCGGCATCCATAAGATCCGCAGCCGGGTAAACGGCATTGACCAGACCCCATTTAAGCGCTTCTTCCGCCTTGATGTTGGTGCAGGCATAAATCATTTCCTTGGCCTTGCCAACGGGGATGCGGCGCATCAGACGCTGGGTTCCGCCGAAGCCGGGGGTGATCCCCAAGCCGGTTTCCGGCTGGCCGAACAGCGCGTTTTCCGAAGCCAGACGGATGTCACAGCTCATGGACAATTCGCAGCCGCCGCCCAAAGCGAATCCGTTAACCGCCGCGATGACGGGAATCGGTAAGGTTTCAATCTTTCTGAACAGCAGGTTGCCCTTTCTTGCGAAGGCTTCCCCTTCTGCAATGCTGTCTTCTGCCATTTCAGCGATATCCGCACCAGCCACAAAGGATTTTTCCCCGGAGCCAGTGATGATCAGGCAGCGGATGGCGTCGTAATCCACGGCGTCCACAACGGCTTCCAAATCATCCAGGACCTGGCTGTTCAGTGCGTTCAATGCCTTGGGACGATCGATGGTGATGATACCGACCATGCCTTCTGCTTCATATTTTACAAATCCCATTTTCTCACTCTTTCAATAATACGCAGATGTAATCCGATTATTTGATGTTTTCAACGATGGTTGCAACACCCATGCCACCGCCGACACACAGTGATGCAAGACCCTTGTCAACACCGCGTTTCTTCATTTCGTAAATCAATGTGACCAGGATACGGGCACCGGAGCATCCTACGGGATGGCCCAGAGCAATAGCCCCACCATTGACGTTGACTTTTTCTTCAGGAACCTCCAGTGTCTGGACAACCGCGCATGACTGTGCAGCAAAGGCTTCATTGTATTCGAACAGGTCGATGTCATCAACGCTCATGCCTGTCTTCTTGAATACTTTCTGTGTTGCGTAGATCGGGCCGACACCCATGATGGAAGGATCCACACCAGCGGATGCGCCGGCGATGAATTTAACCAGCGGTTTGACGCCCAGTTCTTTGGCTTTTTCAGCGCTCATGACGACCAGTGCGGCAGCACCGTCATTGATACCAGAAGCGTTGGCGGCTGTAACAGTCCCGTCTTTCTTGAAAGCCGGACGGAGTTTGCCGATGCCTTCTGCGGTCACGCCTCTTCTCGGATGTTCGTCAACTTTGAATTCAACTTCTTGTTTTTTAACTTTTACCGGTACAGGCACGATTTCGTCTTCGAAACGGCCGGAGTCGATGGCTGCGATGGCTTTCGCCTGGCTCTTTGCAGCAAATTCATCCTGCATTTCACGGGTGATGTGCCATTGTTCAGCAACATTTTCAGCCGTGATGCCCATGTGATAGTGACCAAAGGTATCTTCCAGACCATCGTTGATCATGGTATCCAGGAATTGGCCAGGTCCCATTCTGTAGCCGTAACGGCCTTGGGGAACCACATAAGGAGCACGGGTCATGCTTTCCATACCACCAACGACCAGGACTTCGGCGTCGCCGGCTTCGATCATGTCTGCAGCCAGGTTCACACACTTCAAACCGGAACCACACAGGTTGTTCAGTGTCAGGGCAGGAACTTCAACAGGAATTCCAGCGTAGACAGCGGCCTGACGGGCAACACTCTGGCCTTGTCCGGCCTGGAGCACGCAGCCCATGAGGACTTCGTCAACATCTTCCGGTTTGATGCCGGCGCGTTTGATGGCTTCTTTGATGACGATGGTACCCAGATCAACAACCGGTGTATCCTTCAATGCACCACCCATTGTTCCGATAGCCGTACGGCATGCACTTGCAATTACGATTTCTTTTGCCATAATTTTCCCTCCATTTTTCACAATCGTGTGAATTTTTTATAATTTGTCCAGATCATCATCAACGATCACTATGACCATCTGATTAATCATCTGTTAAATATATAACAATCATAGCACATTTCCAGAGATTGTCAAGAAGATAACAAAATATTATCCTATCTGCAAAGGTTTTACGGTATTAAAAACATCATATATTTATTTTTTCTGAAATTTTTTGATATTTTTTTCACATAATTACATCAATCGTGATAATACCGTTTTTTATTATAGACGCTGCACCTTTTGAATACATTAAAAAAAAATGATTTTACGGGATGATTCGCAATTAATGTTCAACTTATTTTTTAAGGTGTGCTTTAATATTTTTTTCTTCCATTGCAGGATGTCCCCGGTGAAATGCGTACATCCGGCTTCCGAGCTGTCCAGCTTCAGCGTCAGATCCTTGGCCTTCATCAGCGGGTCGATGGTCTCCCTGACGCTGGCCGTGTAAGCTGCCAATGACATCGGCCTTTCAGCCGGGGTGATCTCACCCTGGTTGATCTGATCCAGGTCCAGGATGTCATTGATCATCCCCAGGAGGTATTTCCCCGAGGAATTTATCTGCTCGAAATCCTGCTGCCGCCGACGCCCTGGGACACCTGGGAAAAAGCCAGGGTTTGTTCCCTTTCTTCCGTCCTGGCGACCCCGCCCAACAAATCGATCTGCCCATTTTCGAGCATGGCCAGACAATCCTTCCAGGAAGCCTTGACGAATTCGTACTGCCAGCCGGTGTATTGGCCAATGGCCTTGAGATAATCGTAATCGAATCCCGAGGGATTGCCGGACTCATCCACATCGTTCAGTCCGTCCACCTGATACCAGCCGACGCGGATCACCTTCGCCGGGGATTCGGCGCACTGAACCGGCGCTGCCCCTGAAAAAACCACTGCCACTGCCAAAACGACGACCCACTGCCTGCATATCCTATGATGCCGCCAGATTTTCATCGCAATCACCTTTCCATTTTCAAACCGAGAATTTCCTATCTTCTTTATTATAGGCTATTTGAGTTTATAAGCCAATAACCTTTACAATTTTTTTGTTAATTTAACAAAACCGTGGTACAATGGGCTAAAATACGATTAGGCGGGCCCTTGACCGGCAAAAGATTAAAAAAAGATTAAACCCTTCATCACAGCTTGACACTTTTTCCATTCGCGGGTATAATGCATAAAGATTTTTAATTAAAATATTTTAACTAAATATTTTTATTGATTGCATATTTTATGAATTTGTGAGGAGAATTTACCGATGAATTTTGAAGAAGTGAAGAACATTATTGTGGAAACCCTGAATTGTGACGCCGATGCCGTCGTCATGGAAGCCAGCCTCCAGGAAGATCTGGAAGCGGATAGCCTGGACGCCGTGGAATTGGCCATGGCTCTGGAAGAAACCTTCGGGGTCACCATCGACGACGATAAGCTCAGCGAAATGAAGACCGTCGGCGATATTTACAATTATCTGAACGAACACGTCGCGTAATTTTTCGCGAAATTCCAAACCGGCTCCGGCCGGTTTCCTTTTGGGTTTTTATGAAAATAATTGTAAATATTGATAATATGTAAATATAGTCAAGCATTCAAATATGAAGGAGAGCGAGTATGGATATACAGGAAATGATGAAGCTGATGGATCATTTTGATGCCAGCCAATCGGTTTGTTTAAAGGTCACCGAGGGCAATTTGAGCATTACATTAAAAAAGGCAGGGGCTTATCCTCCTAAAACCATGCCCGCCGTGGCCGCCCCTCTCGCCGCCGTGGCCCAGCCAGCCCAAACCGATGCCACTTCGGTTTCTATGGAAGCCCCGGCCGCGGAAGCCAAGGCGGAGGCGCCAGAGGGCGTGACCATCAACGCGCCCCTGGTCGGCACCTTTTACCACGCATCCTCACCGGAATCCGAGCCTTTCATCGCCATCGGGCAGGAAATCAAGAAGGGACAGACCATCGGCCTCATCGAAGCCATGAAGATGATGAGCGAGGTTCCCGCCCCCTTTGACTGCGTCATCGAGGAAATCCTGGTGGAAAACGGCGCTTTGGCCGCCTACGATGAACCCCTCGTACGGGTCCGGGAGCTGTAAGCCATGTTCAGACGAATCCTCATTGCCAACCGCGGGGAAATAGCCCTGCGCATCATCCGGACCTGCCGGGAGCTGGAGATTGAAACGGTGGCGGTGTACTCCACCGCCGACGCCGACGCCCTCCACGTCCAGATGGCCACCCAGGCGGTCTGTGTGGGCCCGCCGGCGGCGGCCAAAAGCTATCTCAACACCGACGCCCTGCTCCAGGTGGCCTTGTCCACCCGGTGTGACGCCATTCATCCGGGCTACGGCTTTCTTTCAGAAAACGCCGATTTTGCCAACGCCTGTGCCGCCAACGCCATCCAGTTCATCGGCCCCTCCGGCGACGTGATCCGGAAGATGGGCAGCAAATCCGCCGCCCGCTCCCTGATGAAATCCGGCGGTGTGCCGGTGGTCCCGGGCAGCGACGGCTCGGTGGACGCCGGCCACGCGGAGGCGGTGGCGGACACCATCGGCTACCCGGTGCTCATCAAGGCCAGCGCCGGCGGCGGCGGGAGGGGCATGCGCCGGGTGTACGACCCCGCTGACCTGTCCTCCCTCTTCGCCGAAGCCCAGTCGGAAGCCCGGTCCTGCTTCGGGGACGACGAGATGTACATGGAAAAGCTCGTCCAGAACCCCCATCACATCGAGTTCCAGATCATGGCGGATTCCTGGGGCAATGTGGTCCACTGCGGTGAGCGGGACTGCTCCATCCAGCGCAAGAACCAGAAGCTCATGGAGGAAAGCCCGTCCAGGCTCCTGACCCCGCAGCTGCGGGAGGAAATGGGCCAGGCCGCGGTCAATGCTGCCAAGGCGGCCAAATACGAGGGTGCCGGCACCATCGAGTTCGTCATGGACGACGATGGCCATTACTATTTCATCGAGATGAATACCCGGATCCAGGTGGAACACCCGGTGACGGAAATGGTCTGCGGCATCGACCTGGTCCGGGAACAGATCCGGGTGGCCGCCGGCCTGCCCCTTTCCTTTAAACAAAAGGATGTCCGCCAGCGGGGCTGGGCCATCGAGTGCCGGATCAACGCCGAGGATCCCTCGGCGGGCTTCCGCCCCTCGCCGGGCAGGACCGAATTCCTCCATTTTCCCGGAGGCTGCGGCGTCCGGGTGGACTCGGCCCTGTATTCCGGCTACGCCACCAGCCCCTATTACGACAGCATGGTGGCCAAGGTCATCGTCCACGGCGGCACCCGGCTGGAGGCCATCCGACGCATGCGCCGGGCTTTGGAGGAAATGGTCATCGAGGGCTACCCCACCACCTCGGAGCTGTGCTACCTGATCCTCCACCACCCGGCCTTCGTCCGGGGACGGTACGACACCAGCTTCCTGGAAACGGAGCTGGACGAGCTCATGCTCTGGAACCAGGTGGGGGCGGGACTGCCCGCCATGGAGGTTAAATCGTGAATCCACTTTTTCAAAAACGACGGGATAAAATCTTCAATTTAAAGGCCATGCGGGAAAGCCGCAGCGTGACCACCATGCCCGACGCCATGCCGGTCCAGCAGAAGACCGTCACCTGCCCGGTGTGCGGCCACGCCCTGACGGTGGAGGAAATGGCCAGCACCAGCCACGTGTGCCGGTGCGGCTACCACTTCCCCATCGGCGCCCATTACCGGCTGTCCTTGATCATGGATCCCGGCAGCTTCCGGGAAACCGGCACCGGCATCCAGGCCCGGAACTGGCTGAATTTCCCCGGCTACCCCGACAAGCTGGCCGCCCAGAAGGAAAAATCCGGCTCCGACGAGGCGGTGGTCACCGTCCGGGGACGGATCGGCGGTTTTCCCGCCGTGGTGGCCGTCATGGACACCCGGTTCTTCATGGGCAGCATGGGCACGGCGGTGGGTGAGCGCATCACCCAGGCCATCGTCACCGCCACCCGGAAGAAATGGCCGCTGATCCTGTTCTGCGGCAGCGGCGGCGCCCGGATGCAGGAGGGCATCATGAGCCTCATGCAGATGGCCAAGACCAGCGCGGCCTTGGAGCGCTTCTCGGAAAAGGGAGGGCTGTGCATCACCTGCCTGACCCACCCCACCACCGGCGGCGTCACCGCCAGCTTCGCCATGCTGGGGGACATCACCCTGGCCGAGCCCGACGCCCTCATCGGCTTCGCCGGGCCCCGGGTCATCGAGCAGACCATCGGCAAGACCCTCCCCGAGGGCTTCCAGCGCAGCGAGTTCCAGATGGACCACGGCTTTGTGGACGCCATCGTGGACCGCGGTGACATGAAGAACACCCTGGTCCAGCTCCTGCGTCTCCACGGCTTTAAAAAATCATCCTGAGGAAGGCCATGCCATGATACAAATAGAAGAAATCGAAAAGAAGATCGACGCCCTGGACGCGGAAATCGCCGCCATCGGCCAGCCCGTCACCCCGGCGGACACCCTGGCCCTCAAGCAGGCCCGGCGCAACAGGAAGGAGCTGCTGAACCTGTGCGCCTCCCCCTCCGCCGCCGACCGGGTCTGGCTGGCCCGCCATCCCGGACGGCCCGGGGTAGTGGATTACGTGGACGCCCTGTTTACCAACTTTTTTGAACAGCGGGGCGACCGGCTTTTCAGAGAAGACCCGGCCATTTACGGCGGCGTCGCCCTGTACAAGGACGAGCCGGTGACCGTCATCGGCACCCGCAAGGGCCGGGACCTGGACGAAAATCTCAAGTGCCACTTCGGCATGCCCTGTCCCGAGGGCTACCGCAAGGCCCTGCGGCTCATGAAGGCCGCGGAAAAGTTCAAGCGCCCCATCATCACCTTCATCGATACCCCCGGGGCCTACCCGGGGATGGAGGCGGAGGCCGGCGGCCAGGGCCGGGCCATCGCGGAAAACCTGGCGGTGATGAGCCGCCTGGAGGTCCCGGTCATCGCCGTGTTCACCGGCGAAGGGGGCAGCGGCGGCGCCCTGGCCCTGGGGGTGGCCAACCGGGTCATCATGCTGGAAAACGCCGTGTACTCCATCCTGAGTCCCGAGGGCTTTGCCAGCATCCTGTGGAAGGACGCCTCCCGCAGCGCTGAGGCCTGTGAGGTGATGAAGCTCACCGCCGATGACCTGATGGCATTGGAGGTGGCCGACGCGGTGCTGCCCGAACCCCTAGGCGGCGCCCACCGCAACCCCCGGGCCGTGTACGACGAGCTGGACCTGCTGCTCTCCCAGGAGCTCAAGTCCCTGTCCCGGCTCAGCGGCACCGAGCTGGCTGCCAGACGGTACCGCAAATTCAGAAGCTTCGGCAGAGGTTAAACATGAACGGAATCGGAATCATCTCCACCGGGAGGGCCCTCCCGGAAAAAATCGTCACCAACGACGACTACGCCCGCACCCTGGACACCAGCGACGCCTGGATCCGGGAACGAACGGGCATCGGCAGCCGGCACATCGTCGGCGGCAGCGAGTCCGGTGAAAGCCTGGCCACGGCGGCGGGGCGGCTGGCCCTGGAGCGCAGCGGCATCCCGCCGGAGCGCATCGGCGCCTGCATCGTGGCCACCGTGGGGCCGGACACCATCTCCCCAACCACGGCCAACCGGGTGGCGGCCAATCTGGGCCTGTCCGAGGACATCCCCAGCTTCGACTTAAGCGCGGCCTGCTCGGGCTTCCTCTACAGCCTGCGGGTGGCCCAGGGCCTCATCGCGGACAGCGACCGGCCCTACGCCCTGGTCATCGGCTGCGAGCTGTTGAGCCGGGCTTTGGACTTTACCGACCGCAGCACCTGCGTCCTCTTCGGCGACGGCGCCGGGGCGGTGGTCATCGCCGCCGATTCCCAGGCGGAATTCTATTCCACCCTAGGCTCCCGGGCCGACGAGCTGGCCATCCGGGTCCCCGGCCCTTCGGCCACCGGGGAGTACATCACCATGGACGGCCGTCGGGTCTTCCGCTTCGCCGTGAAGATCATCCCCCAGACCATCCGGAACATCCTGGCCCAGTCGGGCCGGACCCTGGAGGACGTGGACTGGGTGGTCTGCCACCAGGCCAACAAGCGGATCATCGACCACGCGGTCAAAACCCTCAAGGCCGACCCCGGCCAATTCTACCAGAACATGGACCATTTCGGCAACACCAGCGCCGCCAGCATCCCCCTGGCCCTGGACGAGATGGCTGAAAAGGGCCTGCTCCAGCCGGGCATGACCCTGATGCTTGTGGGCTTCGGCGGCGGCCTGACCTGGGGCGGCGCCATGATCACCTACCAATAATAATTCAACGGCGCGCCCCCTCGGGGCACGCACTTTCACATAAGGACAACCGATGAAAAAAATCAACGAACTCTTACACACCCAGTATCCCTTCATCCAGGGCGGCATGGCCAACATCGCCACCGGGGAATTCGCCGCGGCGTCTTCCAATGCCGGCGCCCTGGGGCTCATCGCCTCCGGCGGCATGGACGCCGAAGCCATCCGGGCGGAGGTCCGCCAATGCCGGGCCCTGACGGACAAGCCCTTCGGCGTCAACATCATGCTCATGAATCCCGACGCCGACGCCATCGCCCGCATGGTCATTGAGGAAAAGATTCCGGTGGTCACCACCGGCGCCGGCAACCCCGGCAAGTACATGGCCGCCTGGAAGGAAGCGGGCATCATTGTGATTCCTGTGGTGTCCTCGGCCATTCTGGCCAAGCGCCTGGCGGAAACCGGCGCCGACGCCCTGGTGGCGGAAGGCACCGAAAGCGGCGGCCACGTGGGGGACATCACCACCATGGCCCTGGTGCCCCAGGTGGTGGACGCCGTGGACATCCCGGTCATCGCCGCCGGAGGCATCGCCGACGGCCGGGGAGTGGCCGCGGCCTACGCCCTGGGCGCCTCGGGCATCCAGCTGGGCACCGTCCTGCTGGCCAGCGACGAATGCCCCATCCACCCCAACTACAAGCAGGCCATCCTCAAGGCCCGGGACCGCAGCACCGTGGTCACCGGCAAAAGCGTGGGCGCCCCGGTGCGCATCATCAAGAACCGGATGGCCAAGGCCTACCTGCAGAAGGAAGCCGCCGGCGCCGACCGGATGGAGCTGGAAAAATTCACCCTGGGCAGCCTGCGCAAGGCGGTGCAGGAGGGCGATACCGACAACGGCAGCCTGATGGCCGGCCAGATCAGCGGACTGGTCCATGAAATCCGGCCCCTGGCCGAAATCTTCCGCTCCCTGGACGCCGAAGCCCGGGAAGTCATTATGAAACTGGAGTCCCAGATATGATCCAAATTAAAGGAAAGACCCTGGATTTTCCATTGATCCAGGGCGGCATGGGGGTGGGCATCTCCCTGGGAAGCCTGGCGGGAGCCGTGGCGGCCCAGGGGTGCATGGGCGTCATCAGCACCATCAACCCCGGCTACGGTGAATTTGATTTTTACGACGACCCTGCTGCCGCCAACCGCCGGGCCCTGACCCGGGAAATCCGCCACGCCAGGGTCATCGCCGGCGGACGGGGCATGGTGGCCATCAACGCCATGGTGGCCACCACCAGCTATGAGGACTGCATCAAAACCGCCGTGGAGGCGGGGGTGGACGCCATCATCTCCGGCGCCGGCCTCCCCAGCAAGCTGCCGGGTCTGGTGAAAGACGCGGACGTGGCCCTGGCCCCCATCGTCTCCAGCGGGCGGGCAGCGGCCCTGATCTGCCGGCTGTGGCAGCGCCACCACGGCGTCACGCCGGACTTCATCGTCATCGAAGGTCCCCAGGCCGGCGGCCATCTGGGCTTCGACCGGGCTTCGGTATTAAGCGGCGAAGCCCCAACCCTGGCCCAGATTCTCCCCGATGTGCTGGAAGCCATTGTGCCGGCGGAGCAGCAGGCCGGGCGGGCCATCCCCGTCTTCGTGGCCGGCGGCGTCTTCTCGGGTAAGGACCTGGCCTATTACCAAAATCTGGGAGCCGCCGGGGTGCAGATTGCCACCCGGTTCATCGCCACCGAGGAGTGCGACGCCAGCCAGGCCTTTAAGGACCAGATCATCGCCGCCAAGGCGGACGACGCGGTCATCGTCCAGAGCCCGGTGGGAATGCCCGGACGGGCCCTCAACACGGCCCTGGTCCAGGCGGTGGCGGCGGGCCAGACCTTCCCCGCAAAAAAATGCATCCGCTGCCTGGTGCCCTGCAATCCGGCCAAGACGCCCTACTGCATCAGCCAGGCCCTCATCGCAGCGGTCCAGGGGGACGCGGAAAAGGGACTGTTCTTCTGCGGCTCCAATGTGGGACGCATCACCGCCATGACCACCGTCCCCAAATTGATTGAGGAAATCAAAACCGAATGGAGGCAATTCTCATGACCATCGCCTTTTTATACGCCGGCCAGGGCAGCCAGCACGTGGGCATGGGCGCCGATCTTTATAAGAAGTATCCCGCCTTTGCCAAAGTTTTTGACAACACCTCCCTGCCCTTCGATTTGAAGGAGCTGTGTTTTGAAGGACCCGAGGAAAAGCTGGCCCAGACGGCTTACACCCAGCCCGCCATGGTGGCCTTCGCCATCGGGGTAACGGATGTATTGGCTGAGGCGGGCATCCGTCCGGATTACGCCGCCGGCCTTTCCCTGGGAGAATACTCGGCCCTGTACGCCGCCGGTGTCTTCGACGCCGCCACGGCCATCGATCTGGTGGCCTTCCGGGGCCGTGCCATGGCCGAAGCCAGCGCCGGTCTGGATGTGGCCATGGCCGCCGTCCTGGGACTGGACCGGGAAATCCTGGCTGGTCTCTGCACCCAGGCTTCAGCCAACGGCAATGGCATCGTGGAAATCGCCAATTACAACTGCCCGGGACAGCTCGTGATCTCCGGGGAACGCCAGGCGGTGGAAGCGGCCAGCCTTTCAGCCAGGGAAGCCGGTGCCAAGCGCTGCGTCCCCCTCAAGGTCAGCGGCCCCTTCCACACCCGGCTCATGAAGCCCGCCGGGGACGCCCTGGCGGCCCATTTTGAGACGGTCGCCTTCAAGCCCATGGAAATCCCCGTGATTTTCAATTGCCTGGGTGATGAAAAGGCCCCGGGGGACACCATCCCCCATCTGCTGGAACGCCAGGTCCAGAGCAGTGTCTTCATGGAAGACACCATCCGCTGCCTGGCGGACAAGGGCGTGGACACCTTCATCGAAATCGGGCCGGGCAAGGCCCTGTCGGGGTTCGTCCGCAAGACCCTGAAGGGGGTCAAGCCCATCGCCATTGAAACCGCCGAGGATATTGAAAAGCTGAAGATGCTGTTGGGATGATGCGGGCGGACAAGCATGGACAAACACGGGTCCGGTGTCCGCGGGGTTCATACAACCCAACCGTCAGTCACCGCGGACAGAAAAGCACTGTTCGCGGATATCTATTGTATTCAAACTTAGGAGCGAAGGAATATGGAAAATACGAAACGCGCCGCCGTGGTTACCGGCGGCAGCCGGGGCATCGGGCGGGCCATCTGCCTTGCCCTGGCCGATAAAGGCATGGATGTAGCGGTCAATTACGCCGGCAATGAGGCGGCGGCCCAGGAAACGGTGGCTGCCTGCAAGGCCAGGGGCGTCAACGCCATCGCCGTCAAGGGCGATGTGTCCGACGGAGCGGCGGCAGCCGCCCTGATGGATATAGCCAAGGAAGCCTTCGACCGCATCGACGTGCTGGTGTGCAACGCCGGCATCACCCGGGACGGGCTGATCATGCGCCTGTCCGAGGAGGATTTTGACGCGGTGGTCGACACCAATTTAAAGGGCACCTTCCTGTGCATGAAAGCCGTGTCCAAGATCATGATGAAGCAGCGCTACGGGCGCATCGTCACCCTGAGCTCGGTGGTGGGCCTGCGGGGCAACGCCGGGCAGACCAATTACGCGGCCAGCAAGGCGGGCATCGTCGGGCTGACCAAATCCATGGCCAAGGAACTGGCCAGCCGGGGCATCACTGCCAACGCCGTGGCCCCGGGCTTCATCGAAACGGACATGACGGCGGCGCTGACCGACGCCCAGAAAAAGGAAGCCGCCAAGGATATCCCCGCGGGCCGTCTGGGCCAGCCGGAGGATGTGGCGGAAACCGTGGCCTTTCTGGCCGATGAAAAAGCCGCCTACATCACCGGACAGGTGCTCTGCGTGGACGGCGGCATGGCGGTTTGATTTTGGGGGTTGAACCCAATATAATAAAGAACATATAAAAAGGTACAGGTATAAATATGACGACAAAAGAAATACGGCGCGTGGTGATTACGGGCATGGGCACGGTGAACCCCATCGGCAACTCCGTGGCGGAAAGCTGGGAAGCGGCCAAGGCCGGGACCTGCGGCATCGGCCCCATCACCCTCTTCGATACGGAAAACCATCAGGTCAAAATCGCCGGGGAGGTCAAGGGTCTGGACATCAACGCCCACATCCCCAAGAAGGAATCCCGGAAGATGGACCGCTTCACCCAGCTGGCGATGATCGCCGCGGCGGAAGCCATGGAAAACAGCGGTCTGGACATGGAAAAGGAAGACGCCTCCCGCTGCGGCGTCATGGTGGCCAGCGGCATCGGCGGCCTGGGCACCATCGCGGAACAGGAGGACCGGGGCGTGGCCAAGGGCTTCGACCGGGTCTCCCCCTTCTTCGTGCCCATGAGCATCATCAACATGGCGGCGGGCCAGATTGCCATCGCCTACGGCCTCAAGGGCATGTGCTCCAGCGTGGTCACGGCCTGCGCCTCGGCCAACAACGCCATCGGTGACAGCTTCCGCCAGATCCGGGACGGCTACATCGACGTCATGGTCACCGGTGGTACTGAAAGCTGCATCACCCCCCTGGGCATCGGCGGCTTCACCAGCATGAAGGCCCTGACCAAGGAAAGCGACCCCAGCCGGGCCTCCATCCCCTTTGACGCCGACCGCTCGGGCTTCGTCATGGGCGAAGGCGCCGGGATCCTGGTTCTGGAGGAACGGCAGCACGCCCTGGACCGGGGCGCGGTGATTTACGGCGAAGTGGTGGGCTACGGCGCCACCTGCGACGCCTACCACATCACCGCTCCCGACCCCACCGGCGCCGGCGGAGCCTCCGCCATGGCCATGGCCGTGGCCGACGCGGGCATCGCGCTGGAGGATGTGGGCTACATCAACGCCCACGGCACCAGCACCCCCCTCAACGACGCCGGGGAAACATCGGCGGTAAAAACCGTCTTCGGCGGCCACGCCCGCAATCTCCTGATGAGCAGCACCAAGAGCATGACCGGCCACCTCCTCGGCGCCTCCGGTGCCATCGAGGCCATCTTCACCGTCAAGGCCCTGGAAGACCAGTTCGTGCCCCCCACCATCGGCTACAAAAATCCCGACCCGGCCTGCGACCTGGACTGCGTACCCAACGAGGGACGCCCTGCGGCCATCACCTACGCCCTGAGCAACAACCTGGGCTTCGGCGGCCACAACGCCGTGGTGTTATTCAAGAAAGGGGATGCGTAAAATGGCCCATGTTTTGGAATCATCGGATATCCAGAAGATCCTGCCCCACCGCTATCCCTTCCTGCTGGTGGACCGGATCACCGACTACGAAGCAGGAAAATTCGCCAAGGGCATCAAGTGCGTCTCCGCCAACGAGATGCAGTTCATGGGCCATTTTCCCGGCCAACCGGTGATGCCCGGGGTGCTTATGGTGGAGGCCCTGGCCCAGGTGGGGGCCATCGCCCTGCTGTCCATGCCGGAAAACGCCGGCAAGCTGGCCCTCTTCGGCGGCATCAAGAACGCCCGGTTCAAGGCCCAGGTGGTCCCCGGGGACGTGCTGGAAATGGAAACCGAGCTCACCTCCATGCGCGGCCCGGTGGGCACCGGCATGGGCGTGGCCCGGGTCAACGGGAAGATCGCCTGCAAGGCGGAAATCACCTTCGCGGTGATTGAGAAGGCGTGATGCTGCGGAGGCGCTGATGCGCGGGGCAAAAGTCAATTGACGCGGCATGGCACTTCATTTGCAGAATTCACATCGGGACCGGCAAGCCGGTGCTCCGTTGTCAGGAACCGGGCTTGCGAAATTTTTGTCCCGGCATCCAGCAACATCACCCATACAGGCAGGTACCGCGATGTATAGGGCAAAAATTTTGCGTTCTGCCCGGTTCATGACAGCGGCAAGCACCCTTGCCGGGATCCGCCGGTGAATGGCGCAAATGAAGGGCCATGCCCCATCGCCTACCCCTGCTCCAGGTTCTAATCAGCCGCTTCTCCATCATCACCCACATGGCAAATATGGAAATACCATACACAGAAATGCTCTAGGTCCTGATCAGCCGCTTCTCCGTCATCACCCACTGCACCGGCAGGTCGTGGGGCTCCACGGGGATATCCGGACGGATAAAGGCCTCCCGGACCAGGCCCACCGTCACCGGATGGCGCAGGTCCTTGAGGAAACGGTCGTAGTAGCCGCCGCCGTAGCCCAGGCGGTAGCCCTGTTCATTGAAAGCCATTCCCGGCACCAGGATCAGGTCGATGGTCTCAGGGTCGGCGATCACCGGACACCGGGCGCTGGGCTCCATGATGCCGTAGTAGCCCTTTTCCAGGTCCCGGCCCACATCCCGGATCACCGTGGGCGCCATGCGGCGGCCCTTGGCCTTGCACACCGGCAGGGCCACCCGCTTGCCCTCCAGCAGGGCCGTGCGGATCAGCCGCCGGGTGTCGATCTCCGTGTCAAAGCTGGCCACCAGCATGACGGTCCTGGCCTGGCGGTAGCCCAGCCACACCGAAAGCCGGTCGACGATCAGCCCATTGATTTCAGGCGAATAAATGGCCGCCCTTTTTTGCAGGACGGCCTTTCGCAGGATATCTTTATCCATGATTTGATTTCGATCCATCGGATTACTTTTTGGTGATGACTTCCTTGTTGCCCATGAAGTGGCGCAGCTTTTCCGGAATGGCGATGGAGCCGTCTTCGTTCTGGCAGTTTTCCAGCACCGCCGCCAGGGTCCGGCCCACAGCCAGCCCTGAGCCGTTCAGGGTGTGGACGAACTGGGTGTGCTTGGTGATGGGGTCGCGATAGCGGATGTTGGCCCGGCGGGCCTGATAATCCTCGAAGTTGGAGCAGGAGGAGATTTCCACATAACGGCCGTAGCTCGGCATCCACACTTCGATGTCGTAGGTCTTGGCAGCGGAAAAACCGATGTCCCCGGTGCACAGCTCCACCACGCGGTAGGGGATCCCCAGCTCCTGGAGGATGGCTTCAGCGTCATTGGTCAGGCTTTCCAGCTCGTCGTAGGAATGGTCCGGATTGGCGAATTTCACCATTTCCACCTTGTCGAACTGGTGGTTGCGGATCAGCCCCCGGGTATCCCGGCCCGCTGAACCCGCTTCTTCCCGGAAGCAGGGGGTGTAGGCCGTGTACTTGATGGGCAGGTCGCGGATTTCCAGGATTTCATCCCGGAAGATATTGGTTACCGGCACCTCCGCCGTGGGCACCAGGAAGAAATCTTCCCGTTCCAGATGGAAGGCGTCTTCTTCAAATTTGGGCAGCTGGCCCGTGCCCGTCATGCTGGCGCGGTTGACCATGAACGGGGGTGAGATTTCTGTATACCCCTGGCTGCTGGTGTGGACGTGGAGCATGAAGTTGATCAGCGCCCGTTCCAGTCTGGCGCCGTCGCCCTTGAACATGGAGAACCGGGCCCCGGTGATCTTGGCAGCCCGTTCAAAATCCAGGATATCCAGATCCGTCCCCAAATCCCAGTGGGCCTTGGGTTCGAAATCGAATTGGCGGGGTTCGCCCCACTTGCGGACTTCCCGGTTTTCACTGTCGTCCAGCCCCACTTTGATATCCGGGTTGGGGACGTTGGGCAGGTACAGCAGTTCCTTGCGCAGCTCCGCGTCCACCGCCGACAGGGCTTCATCGTCGGCCTTGATGGCATTGGAGACTTCCTTCATTTCCGTAAACAGGGGCTGCAGGTCTTCCCCGGCCATCTTCCGTTTGGGGATTTCCTTGGAGACCGCGTTCTTTTGGGCCTTCAGGGTTTCCACCCGGCTCAGGATCTCCCGGCGCTTGGCATCCAGTTCCAGTACTTTATCCACCGAAAAGGAACCGCCGCGGCTGTTGAGGGCTTTGACGATTGCTTCCGGATTTTCTCGAATCCGTTTGACATCTAACATATTATCTCTCCTCTGTATTGTATTGACCTTGAAAGATTCTTAGTTGCTTTTATCATATCACAAAAGGAACACCCCCGCAATATTTCCCGGGCCATCCTTCCTTTTTACTGAAAAAAGCCCGGCCATTTTTATCCGGACAGTGCCGAAAGATAACCGGACAGAAAAACCAAAATGTAATTCAAAAACACCGTCCCCATTTTGACCCCGCGTAAAAAGACTGTTATAATAGAAGTTATCATTTAAGAATGGAGTTCACCATGTTCGAAAAAGCCTTTGGTGATATTTACACCAAGTTCAAACTCAATTTTTACAAGGAAGTCTCTTCCCGTTCCCAAAAGCAAAGCGACAGCCTGACCGCCATGGAGACCTTCTGCATGGAGACCATCATGGCCCTGGGCGCCCCCACGGTCAATGAGTTCGCCCAGTTCCTGGAAATCTCCTCCCCCAACGCCACCTACAAGATCAACCACCTGGTAAAGAAGGGCTACCTGATCAAAAAACGCTCCGAGGACGACAAACGGGAGTACCATCTGTACGTCACCCCCAAATACATGGTCTATTACAACAACACCAACCGCTATTTCCAGAAGGTGATGGGCCGCATCGGCGAACGCTTCACCCCCGAGGAGCTGGACCGCTTTAACACCTACCTCACCATCATCAAGGACGAGCTCATGACCGATGTGCCCGACCCCGACGAGGAGATGATCGAGGAATTGGTGTAGCTTTGCCTTCCTTCCCCCTTTATTATTTAAGCGCTGCAATCAGCTCCGCGTAAACCCCGCAGGCGGTGACGATCTGATCCACCGCGCAGTGTTCGTCCCGCATGTGGGCCAGCTTGTACTCCCCGGGCCCGAATCCGATGGTGGGGACGCCCATGGCCACCGGCGTGATGGCATTGGTGCCGAAATCCCAGAAATCAAATTTTTCAGGAGCCGCTCCCGTCGCCGCCTGGTAAGCGCCGCACAGGGCCTTGGTCAGGGGTTCATCCATACCGATCTTCCAGGGATCGTGCATGGGCTCATACACCAGCTCCGCGCCATTCCAGCTGGTATGGATCAGGGTCCCCACCTCCCAATCCGCGTCGATGCCGTCGATGAGCGCTGCCATTTCTTCCTTCACCCCGTCCAGGGTTTCGCCCAGGGCCAGCCGGCGGTCCAGGTAGATGCTGCAGGCGCTGGGAATCGCGTTGAGGGACGCGCTTTCACAGGAGATATCCGAAAGCACCACCGTCCCGTGGGGGCCTTCCTTTTCCGACAGGCGGGCGTTGAGGGCTTCTACCCGGCGGATGATTTCAGCCATAAGGTACACAGCGTTGACACCCTTTTCCGGTGCAGAGCCATGGGCGGATACCCCGTGGGTGGTCACCCGCATCTGGGCCTTTCCCTTGTGGCCCAGGGTGATCACATTACCGCTGGGTTCACAGATGACGCAGTAATCCGGTTTGAGCGCCATGTCCGCGTAAAATTTCTGAAGGTTCACGCCGTCGCAGTATTCCTCGCACACGGACCCGGTCACGTAGACGGTCTTGCCTTCCAGCAGGCCTTCCTGCTTTGCCAGGGCCGCCGCGTAGACGCTGGCGCACAGGGCGGACTTCATATCCACCGAACCCCGGCCCCACAGCACCCCGTCGACGATGCGCCCTTCAAAGGGCGGCACCTGCCACAGGTCGGCGTCGTTGACCTCCACCGTGTCCATGTGGGAATCAAAGTGGATGACCGTCGGGCCATTTCCAACCCGGCCCACCACATTGCCTGTCTGGTCGATGAAGACCTCATCGTAATCCAGCGTCTTCATTTCCTCCACGATCCGGTTGGCGAAGGGCCCTTCCTGGTCCGAATAGCTTTGGAGCCGCACCGCATCCCTGGCAAAAGCGATCAATCCATCCTTTTGTTCCTGATTCAACAATCTCATTATGATAGGCCTCCCTGTTTTCAATCTGTCTGTTTAATCATTATACCGTTATTTTGATGCGAACCGTATATTTTTTTCCCTGACTGCCTGTTTTTATTTTGAGCAGAGAACCAAAAAATCCGGCTTCCCCATCGTTTTGGAGAAGCCGGTATTTTTTTAACGTGAATTGATTTACGCCAGTGCCGCCGTGATGATGGCCATGGAATAAACTTCCTGGGCGTTGCAGCCACGGGACAGGTCGTTGATGGGCGCGTTGAGGCCGCAGAGGATGGGGCCGTAGGCGTCAAACTGACCCAGACGCTGGGCGATCTTGTAGCCGATGTTGCCGGCGTTGATGTCCGGGAAGATGAAGGTGTTGGCCTGACCGGCCACGTCCCCGCCGATGCTCTTGGTCCCTGCCACCTTGGAAGACACCGCCGCGTCGAACTGGAGCTCGCCGTCGATCTTCAGATCCGGTGCCGCTGCCTTGGCCTTTTCCGCCGCGTTTCTCATCTTGTCCACGCTGTCGCCCTTGCCGGAACCCCGGCTGGAGTAGCTCAGGTAAGCCACCCGGGGATCGATACCGAAGATCTTGGCGCATTTGGCCACTTCGATGCCGATTTCCACCAGGTCGTCTTCGCTGGGGTCGATGTTGATGGCGCAGTCCCCCATGGCGTAAACGGTGTTTTCACCGGAAGCCACCGGACGGACCAGGATAAAGCAGGATGACACGATCTTGTTATCCGGCTTGGTCTTGATGATCTGCAGGGCCGGACGGACAGTGTCCGCGGTGGAGTAGGTGGCTCCGCCGAGGAGGGCGTCAGCCACGCCCATCTTCACCAGCATGGTGCCGAAGTAATTGCCATGGCGCAGCATCGGGATGGCCTTTTCCGGGGTCATGCCCTTGGACTTGCGGATTTCACAGAACATTTCCACCATTTCGTCGAAACGGTCATAATCCTCGGGGTCGATGATTTCCGCGCCGCGGATGTTGAAGCCATATTCTTCCGCCGCCTTCTGGACTTCTTCCGGATTCCCTACCAGGACCGGTGCCAGGAAGGTCCCTGCCAGCAGGCGGGACGCCGCTTCCAGAATACGGGCATCCGTGCCTTCGGTAAAGACGATTTTTTTCGGATTTTCCCTCAGTATATTAATTAATGAACCAAAACCACTTTCCATGTTTCTTCCTCCTAAGAACTTTTCAATATAAATACAATAACGCCGTGGAACGACGCGGCTTTCAATCCCTCTCACAACCGCTTTTTCCACAAAAAATCAGAGCTGTCATTCCTCACTGTTTACAGTATAACGCAATGGGAAAATCTTGTAAATAATTGGCAAATAATTATCAATCTTTTTTCAATCACAAAGCAAAATACATCAGAAAGACAACAGAAAACTTTCAAAAACACGGGACAAGGCCCTGCCGGCCTGGTTTTTACCGGGCACAGCAGGGTCCCGCCCTGTCATCGTCACTTGGCCACGGAGCTGAGCTGGGCCAGAACCTGGCCGAGCTGGCTGAGCTTGGCGCCGTAGGTCGCCCAGTCCCCGGCCTTTTGGGCGTCGGTGGCTTCCTGGTACAATTGATTGGCCTGGGCCGCCAGGTCCGCCGCGCTGGCAGAGCCGCTGGCCGCCGCCGTCTGACCGCCGCCGGACACCCCGGTATCACCGCTGAACACCTTGCCCAGGGCATCCCCCAGGGTATCGGCCATGACGATGCTGTTCTGGTAGCTGACGATGACCTTCTTGACCTCCGGCAGGTTGTTCTGACCGGCGCTGGCCTGGATGTAAACCGGCTCCACGTAGATCAGCCCCTGCTCGATGGGGATGGTCATCAGATTGCCCCGGAGCACCTTGGACCCCTGCTGGCCCAAAAGGGTGAGCTGGGGACTGATGGTGGTATCCTGGTCGATGCGCTGTTCGATCTGCATGGGCCCGTAAACCAGCTCCTGCTTGGGGAACTGGTACAGCAGCAGCTGGCCGTAGTCGTCACCGTCAGAAACCCCCGCCAGCCAGGCGATCATGTTGTCCTTGTTGCTGGGTGTGAAGGTCTTGGTGAGCATGAACTCGGTCTGCCGGTCGGGCAGCTTCATGATGATGTAGTTGGATTCGATCTCCACCTCGTCCTTGCTGGAGCCGAAGAACTGCTTGGCCGCGTCCCACTTGTCTTCTTTATTATAGAAGACCTGGGGATTGGTCATGTGGTAGGTGGCGTAAATCCCCGCCTGGACATCGAAGAGGGTCTTGGAGTAGCGGATGTGGGCCTTGAGCCCCTTGGGCATCTCACTCATATCCTTGACGAAGCCCGGGAAGATCTTGCCGTAGGTCTCCAGGATGGGCTCGTTGTCCACCTTATAGAAGGTCACATCGCCGTTGTAGGCGTCCACCACCACCTTCACCGGGTTCTTGATGTAGTTGTGACCCTGGCTGTCGTAGGGCTGGGAGTAGGGGTACTTGTCGCTTTTCACAAAGGCGTCGGCGATCCAGTACTGCTTGCCGTCCACCACCGCCATGTAGGGATCATCATCGTAATCCAGGAAGGGAGCGATGGTCTTGATCCGGTCCATGACGTTGCGGTGGATGATGATCTTGCTGCCGCTGGAAATTTCCGAGGTCAGCAGCATTTCCGGCGACCCCGTGTGCAGGGCGAAGGCCAGGCGGTTGATGAAGGACAGGTCGATGCCCGCCTTGCCGCTGTAGGTGGTCTCCTTGTTGTTATCCCCCTGGGGATAGTCGAATTCCTTGCTGGATCCCCCTACCACGCAGTAATCGTAATTGCCCTCGCCGAAGTAGATCCGGGGCTCCGTCACCTTGAGGCTGGCCACCGAGCTGGTGGGCGGGATGTCCTTGACCGTCAGCTCCGGCTGGCCCACGCTGTTGGTCTTGTTCACCGGGGACATGGCCACGCCGAAACCGTGGGTGTACTTGAGGTGCTGGTTGACCCAGGTCTTGGCGTCGTCGGACAGGGCGGTGTTGTCCATTTCCCGGGCGCCCAGAAACACCTGGGTGTAGGTGCCGTCCAGAGTGTAGCGGTCCACATCCACGTCGTCGAACTTGTAGTAGTTGCGGATGCCCTGGAGGGAATTGTACATCTCCTTGGTTGGGGCCCGGTCATTGATGGGGATGTTGCTCACCGTGGTGTTGTTGGCCTTGATATCCTCCGCCGTGATCTTCTGGGTGGGGGAATACTCCTTGACCACCACGTTGTTCAGACCGTAGGCCGAACGGGTGGCGGCGATGTTCTTATCGATGTACTTGGATTCCTGGGTATACTGGTTGGGCACCACCACGGCGTACTCGTACCCCGCCTGGACCAGGGCCCCGACCACCAGGACGGCCACCAGGATCACCGGACCCAGGGCCAGCTTCTTGTAGGGGACCCTCTTCTTGCCGCCGATGAAGGAAAGCACGGACAGCACCGCGCACAGGGCGATTTCCACGACGATGAATTTCTGGCCCACCGCCATGTCCGAGGCGCCGGCGCCGTAGACCATGCCCGAGCCGCCGTAGACCAGCTCCAGCAGGGCGACCACCCGGCCCAGGGCCATCATCAGGAAGAACACCCCCAGGAAGACGCCGATCTGGCGCACGGCCACATCCAGGTAGGAGGAGCCCAGCTCCCGGAGCAGGATGCCCACATCCTCCGGCCGCTGGATCTGGTAGGAATCGTAGTCGCTCTCCCGGTACAGCACGTAGAAGGAGTAGATGAGGGTCAGGGCCACGATGGCCACAAAGACGCTGACGACCACGCCGAACACCGCCTTGAACAGGGGCAGGTTGAAGAAATAGAAGGACAAATCCAGGCCGTAAAGCGGATCGGTCTGGCCGAAGCCCGAGCTGTTGGTGGCCAGAAGCAACTCGTTCCAGACACCCCCTGCCACCCGCTGGGTGATCAGGAAGGAGACGATGATGGTGACCCCCCAGGCGATCTGCTTTTCCCGTTTGGTGGAAATCCGCCCCGTCATGTCCAGGCGCTTTTCGGTGATGCCCTTGAGGTAGCTCAGGTACATGTGGAGCAGGAACAGCAGCAGGACGAACACCGGCACGCCGATTTCCAGCTTGGTCACCAGCTCCTTGAAGAAGATGTTCAGGTAGCCCATCTCCGCAAACCACAGGTAATTGACATAAAATTCATTGATCGCCGACAATGCGATCATGATGGCGACGATCGCCACCACGACGATGACGGCCGTCCGTCGTTTCTTGTTCATCGCGTAACCCTCCCTTTCCAGAGTCATACTTGGATACCATGGTAATATGGTTCCATTGTACACGATGGCGGCCCATTTGAAAACCACCGCCCACAAAAAAACAGGCCTTGCTTAAAGGCCTGCCTTTCTCAGTCGTCGATCCGCACGTACTTGGAGATGTACCGTTCCTGTTCCTCATCCTTGGGGGTCATGATGGTCTTGCTCATGAGCACGTCCCGGAACTCGCAGTCGGTCATCTTGGCGGACTGCATGTTGGTCTGATAAAACTCGCACTTGGAAAAGACCACCCGGTCCAGGTTGGCGTTTTTAAAATTGACGAAGGCCAGATTGCAGCGGATGAAGTGGATGCCCGAAAGGTCCGCTCCTTCAAAATCCGCCTTTTGCAGGTCCACATTGACAAAATCGTGGGTGCGCAGGTCACGGTCTGTAAAATCAGCCTTGGCGCCGCCTTCACCCCTTACCCATTTTTCGTGATCGCTCACTATTTTATTAAAAGCTCTGTCGTCCAGCATGTGTCGTCCTCCTTATTTCGGTACCTTCAATCCATATCCCGTCCTAAGGTCTGCCTTGGCCATTGTATCGCGGTATGAATCGTTTTACTATAAAAAAATATACCACAGCGCAGGCTTTTTTTCAAGCCGTATCGCCGATGTATTGAAATAAAAAACGCTCCGCCTGTCCGAAGACGGCGGAGCGAAAGTTTTGCAGGAAATGAGGAACAGTAATGGTTTTTATTATATGCAAAACTTTTTATCGGTTTTAGAGGTTCATCTGCCGGCCGGAAGGCTGGCTGCCGCGCCGGTGCGCGGACTATTGGGCCTTGATCTTCCTGGCTTCTTCGATCATCACCGGCAGCACCTTCAGGGCGTTGCCCACGATGCCCACATTGGCCACGGAGAAGATGGGTGCATCTTCATCCTTGTTGATGGCGACGATGTAGTCGGAGCCGGTGATCCCGGACAGATGCTGGGTGGCACCGGAAATGCCGCAGGCGATGTACAGCTTGGGGGCGACGATCTTACCGGACTGGCCGACCTGATGGTTGCGGGGAACCCAGCCGTCTTCGATGGCGGGACGGGTCGCACCGACCACGCCGCCCAGCACTTCGGCCAGCTCTTCGACCAGCTTGAAGTTTTCCGCTGAGCCCATGCCCCGGCCGCCGGAAACGATGATTTCCGCGTCTTCCAGGTTGACGGCTTCGGTGATTTCCTTGACGCTTTCCCTGATGGTCGCCTTGATGGCGTCATCGGCCACGGTGATGGCTTCCGCCACCACTTCCCCGGCCTTCGCGTCTTCCAGCTTCTTGAAGGCGCCGGAGCGAAGGGTCGCGATCTGGGGACGGGCATCGGCGATGACCATGTCCGTCAGGATGGTGCCGCTGTACAGCGGGCAGGTGAAGACGATGTTGCCGCCGTCGTCCAGGGCGGTGGCCACCACGTCGGAGGCACAGCCGGTCTGGAAGGCCGCCGCCAATTTGGGGGCGATGTCCTTACCATCCTGGGTCCCGCCGATGAACACAGCTTCGGGTTTTTCTTTTTCAATGAGCTGGGCCAATACGTCGGCATAGGCGTCCAGGTTGTAGTCCGCGTAAGCGGCGTCGTCCACGGCGATGACCTTGTCAGCGCCCAGCCCGGCGACCTTGGCCGCCGCGTCGCCGATGCCGGAGCCGATCACCGCTGCGATGACCTGGCCGTCCTTCTGATCGGCGATGGCACGGGCGGGAGCCAGGATTTCAGTGCTGACCTTGACCGGCGCGCCCTCTGCCACTTCGATGTATACGAGAATGTTTTTGGTTTCTGTTTTCGTCATGATGCGCCTCCTAACCAAGGACCTTGGCGTCCGCCATCATGGCCATGGCCTTCAGCGCGGATTCTTCGTCGGTTTCTTCCTGGATCTTCACGCCCGCCGCTTTCTTGGGCGGTTCGTAAACCTTCACGGAGACGATCTTCGCTCCCGCTTCCCCCACCGCATCAGCGTCCGTCAAAATGCCCGCGTCCATGACGTTGATCGGCTTTTTCCGGGCCGCCATCTTGTTCTTGATGGTGGGGTACCGGGGATCGTAATCCGGCTTGGCCACGGTGAGCACGCAGGGCAGCGCGGTTTCCACCGTACGGTAGCCTTCTTCGGTTTCCTGCTTGGCCACGGCCTTGCCGTCCGCCGTTTCAATGGCGATGACATTGGTGATGACCCCGGTTCCCAGCTGGGCTGCCAGCTGGATGCCCGTCTGGCCCAGAGCCGCGTCGGTGGCTTCCTTACCGGTGAAGATCAGGTCGAATTTCCCCTTTTCTTCTTCCAGCTTGGCGATGGCGTCCTTGAGGATCAGGGCGATCCCCTGGGGATCCGATCCGTCAAAGGCCGCGTCGCTGGCCAGGTAGGCGTAGGTGCCGCCCACGGCCAGGCAGTTCTTCAAGGAGTTCTTGGCTTCGTCGGGACCCACGCACAGCACGGTGATTTCGCTGCCGTCGTTCATGGATTCGGTGAGCCGGGCCGCCATTTCCAGGGCGTAGGTATCGAAGGCGTTGACCACCTTCGTTATTTTTTCGATGGCCGGTTTCCCGTCGGCGCCCATGGCGACTTCGACGGAATCATCGGGCACCTGTTTGATGCATAAAAGTATGTTCATATATACTCCTCGATTATCAGTTATCTTCCAATGGTATTGTTGGCGGTGACGATGTGGAGGATTTCGTTGGAGCCTTCGAAGATCTGGAAGATCTTGGCGTCGCGCATGAGTTTTTCCACAGGGTATTCACGGCTGTAGCCGTAGCCGCCGAACATCTGGACCGCTTCGGTGGTGATTTCCATGGCGCGGTCGGAGGCAAAGCATTTGGCAATGGCAGATTCCTTGGTGTAAGGCAGACCCATATCCATCAGGGTCAGGGCGTGGGCCACCATCTGGCGGGCCGCTTCAATCTTGATGGCCATATCCGCCACCTTGAACTGCATGGCCTGGAATTTGATGACCGGTTTGCCGAACTGGACCCGTTCCTTACAGTAAGCGATGGCTTCTTCCATGGCGCGCTGGGCGATGCCGGTGGAGACGCAGCCCATCCAGGTCCGGGCCTGGTCCAGGGTCTTCATGGCGATGCCGAAGCCCTTGCCTTCGCCGCCCAGCAGATTTTCTGCGGGGACGCGGCAGTCTTCCAGGACCACGTCACAGGTGTTGGAGGTACGGATGCCCATCTTGTCTTCTTCGTGTCCGGTGGACAGGCCCGGTGTGCCCTTTTCCACCAGGAACATGGACATGCCCTTGACGCCCTTGGATTTGTCGGTCAGGGCGGTGATGCAGTAGAAATCAGCGACGCCGCCGTTGGTGATGAAGCACTTGCGGCCGTTGAGGACGTATTCGTCCCCGTCTTTTTTTGCGGTGGTGGTACCGGCTGCGGGGTCGGAGCCTGCGCCGGGTTCAGTCAGTGCGAAGGCGCCGAAGCCGCCGTTGACGATGATTTCGCAGACGCGTTTCTTCTGGTCTTCGTTGCCGGCGATGAGCACGGGCTTGGTTCCCAGGCCGCTGGCGGAAATGGTGGTGGCAAAGCCGGCGTCGGCCTTGGCCATTTCTTCCATCAGGGCTGCCACATCCACGCGGGAGAGGCCGGGTCCGCCGTATTCTTCGGGGATTTCCAGCGCCTGCAGGCCCATTTCGATGGCCTTGTCGTAGATTTCCTTGGGCCATTCGCCGGTTTTGTCGTATTCCTTGCACTGTTCTTTTACTTCATTTTCGCAAAAATCTTTAACGTCCAATAATAAGTCTTGTGCTTCTTCTGAGATTAAATAAGCCATTGTTTTTTCCTCCAAGAATTTTGAATGGTTGTATGTGAAAATTTATTTCAATTAATTTAATTCGTAGCAAACCTTGCCGGGGTTCAGGATCATGTTGGGATCGAAGACTTCCTTGATGCCCTTCATGATGCGCATGTTCACCGGACCGACGAAATCCTTCAGGTATTCCATCTTGCCGCAGCCGATGCCGTGTTCACCGGAGATCAGGCCGCCCAGTTCCGTCGCCTTGGCGTAAACTTTCTTCATGAAGTCTTCCACCTGGGCGTTGAATTCCGCTTCTTCCATGTCGTTGCTGCAGGTGTAGACGTGGAGGTTGCCGTCGCCGGCGTGGCCGAAGCTCTTGATGGTGAAGCCGTGGTCTTCCTTCAAAGACTTGGCGTAGGTCAGGAAATCCGGGATCTTGGTCACAGGAACCACGACGTCACATTCATCCAGCAGGGTGGTGTTGGCTTCGATGGCTTCCAGCAGGGCGCTTCTCACAGCCCAGGCGTCGCGCATGAGCTGGGGCGTATCGGCGACCAGCACATCGATGGCGCCGTTTTCCAGCACGACTTCCGATGCCGCTTCGATGATGTCCATGAGCTGTTCTTCATCATTGCCGTCGAAGGTGGCCAGGACGTAGGCGTTGATTTCCTTGCCTTCCATGGTTTTGGGGTAAACTTCCTTGCCCAGGAATTTTTCGGTGTCTTCCACCACATCCCGTTCCATGAATTCCAGGGCCTGGGGTGACAGGTGATGCTTGAAGAATTGGGGCACCGTGGCGATGGCGTCTTCCAGTTTTTCGTAAGGCACGATCATGCTGATGGTGGCTTCGGGATGGGCGATGATCTTCAGGGTCATTTCCGTGATGATGCCCAGGGTTCCTTCGGAGCCGATCATCAGGTTGAGGAGGCTGTAGCCGGAGCTGGTCTTGGAGACGGTGGCGCCTTCGGTGACCACTTCACCGGTGGGAAGGACGACGGTGATTTCCCGCACGTAATCCCGGGTGGTGCCGTACTTGACAGCGCGCATGCCGCCGGCGTTGGTGGAAACATTGCCGCCCAGGGTCGCCAGCTTTTCGCCGGGATCCGGGGGATACATCATGCCTTGCTTTTCGCAGTCAGCAGCCAAATCCTGAAGCAGCACACCGGGCTGTACCTTGACCACGAAATTATCCATATCGTATTCCAGGATCTTGTTCATCTTGGTGGTAGAGAGCATGACCCCGCCGAGGAGGGCGACCGGTCCGCCGGTCAGGGCTGTACGGGCACCACTGGGTGTCACTGGAATCTTGTTGTCATTACAGATTTTCATAACCGCGGCGACTTCTTCTGTGGATGTCGCTTCAACGAGCACGTCCGGCATGGCCTTGCCGTAAATGGACATTTCGTCGTGGCTGTAATCTTCATTGATCTGTTCGCCAACGAGCACATGGCCCGGTGCCGCCGCTTTGATCGCTTCGATGATTTCCGGAGTGACCTTGTTATACTGATATGAACTCATAAACTGTTCCTCCTTAAATAATTGGTATGCGTTCACTGCTTTCAGACCCCTCTGTCCGCAATTGGTAATTGGTCTGACCATTGATTCTATTATAAAACGTCACTCATGAAATTGCAAGTCTTTTTTCCATTCTTTGACCATTTTGCCATGAAATTATTATTCTTTAAAGGAATACACCCCCACCACGCCGAAAGCCGCGCCGGGAATTTCCCGGACGCGGCTTTCGGCGCAGTCAATGATTATAAGGGGTGTCATAAAAAATGTGAATAAGCGTTATAAACCGAAGGCCGCGATGATCATGGGCCCGAAGAAGTACACCACGATGCCGATGATGACCACATAACCGGCGCAGTACTTCATGGCCGAGGTCAGGATCTTGCCTTCCTCGCCCACCAGACCCGTGGCCGAGGTGGCGACGGCGATGCTCTGGGGGGAGATCATCTTCCCTGCCGTGGCGCCGGCCATGTTGGCCGCCGCGATCCAGAAGGGATTGGCGCCGATGCCCTTGGCCGCCTCCACCTGGAGCTGGCCGAAAAGCACGTTGGACGAGGTGTCGGAACCGGTGATGAAGGTCCCCAGGGCGCCGATGATGGGCGCGATCAGCGGGTAGAAGGAGCCCGTGGCGGCCACCAGCGCCGTGGCGATGGCCAGGGTCATGCCGCTGTAGCCCATGACCTTGGCCAGGCCGACGATGGAGCACACGGTGATCAGGGTCTTGACCATCTGCTTGGCCGTCTTGCCCAGGATGGTCATGATCTCACCGATCTTCAAACCCTGGCACAGGCCGCCCAGGATGGTGGCGATGATGATCAGGGTCCCGGGGGTGGAGATCCAGGAGAAGGTGTAGGGCTTGGCGCCGTGGCCCGTGTAGATGGGCACCGAGGTCTTGACCAGGCTCAGGGCGTGGTTGACCGGCGGCACCAGGGCGGAGCACAGCATGACCAGGAGGAAGACGAAGATGAAGGGCAGCCAGGCCCGGACCCCTTCCTTCAGGGAGATCTGATTGGCGGGATCCGCCGTTTCCCCCTTGCTGTAGAACTTCTTGGCCACCAGCACCGTCACCCCCAGGCAGACCAGGGAGCCGATGATGGCCGGCAGCTCCGCGCCGAGGAACTTGGACACGAAGACCTGGGGCAGGGCGAAGGCCAGCCCGGAAAGCAGGGTGATGCCGAAGACGCCCTTGATGGACTTGAGTCCCTTGCCCCCGGCCAGGGAGACCAGGATGAAGGGGATGATGAGGATGAGCAAGAACAACTGGATGGACACGGTGAAGGACAGGTGCATGACATCCAGCTTGGACACCTGGGCCAGGGTGATGACCGGCAGGCCGATGGCGCCGAAGGCCGTGGGCGTGGTGTTGGCGATGAGGCACATGACCGCCGCCGCGATGGGGTTGAAGCCCAGAGCCGCCATGATGCCGGCGGGGATGGCCACCGCCGTGCCGAAGCCCGCGATGGCTTCCAGGAAGCCGCCGAAGCCCCAGGCCAGGATCAGCACCAGGATTCGCTTGTCCGAGGACACCCCGGTCATCATGGTCTTGATCTTTTCCATGCTGCCGGAGTACACCGTCAGATTATAGGTGAACACCGCCGCGATGATGATGTAGACGATGGGCCACATCCCCATGACGATGCCTTCCAGGGCACCGGTGAAGGTGTCCAGGGGCGTCACATTCCCCGCCCCGGCCGAACCGCCGGCGATCAGGGACAGCACCACCGTCACACCCAGACCGATGGAGCAGGCGATGTGCCCGGGCATTTTGAGGACGCCCAGGGCCACCACCAGCCAGACAATGGGGATCAATGCGAAAATCAGAAGTAAAGTATTCATGTTTCCTCTCTCCGGGAGGCGGCGTGAAAACCGCCTCCGTCATGAAATTGTAATGTCAGTCGCCGTTTTCTAAAGCTCGCAAACCTTCATGGGGTTTAAGATGTTGGCCGGGTCAAAGGCCTTCTTGATACCCACCATCAGATCCATTTCGTAGGCGCCGTAATCTTCCTTCAGGTAGCCCTTCTTGGCGTAGCCGATGCCGTGTTCCCCGGAGACGCAGCCATCGAATTCAAAGGCCTTGGCGTACATTTTTTCAAAGGCCGAATCCAGGGTGCGCTTCCAGGTCAGGTCGTCCATTTCATCCCGGCAGATGTACAGATGCAGGTTGCCGTCGCCGGCGTGGCCGAAGCTGGGGATGCGGATGCCCATTTCCTTTTCCAGGTCGTGGCTGAAGTTGATGTAATCCGCCACCCGGTTCCGGGGGACCACCACATCACATTCATCCATTTCCGGCGTGGAGGCCTTGATGGCTTCCAGGAAGGCGCCCCGGGCGCTCCACACCGAGTCCTTGCGTTCGTCCGTATCCACGATGAACACGTCCGTCGCCCCTTCCCGCAGGCAGAGCTCCGCCACTTCCTTGTACTCCCCTTCCACCTGTTCCCGGGAGTTGCCGTCGAAGGTCAGCAGGATATAAGCCGGGCTCTTGGTATCCGGGAATTTCTTGCCCAGGAATTCTTCGGCGAAGAGGATGGTCGGCCGTTCCATGAACTCGATGGCCGTGGGGATGTGCTTGGACTTGATGATGGTCGGCACCACCGCCGCCGCGGCCGAGAAGGAATCGAAGGGGACCAGCAGGCTCACCGTCTTCTGGGGCAGGGGCAGGAGCTTGAGCACCGCCTTGGTGATGACGCACAGGGTGCCTTCGGAACCGATGACCAGATCCTTCAGGGCGTAGCCCGAGCTGTTCTTGACGATCTTGCCCCCCAGCTCCAGGACCTCGCCGTCGGGCATGACCACCGTCAGGCCCCGGACGTAATCCCGGGTGACGCCGTACTTCACCGCCCGCATGCCGCCGGCGTTGGTGGAGATGTTCCCCGCGATGGTCGCCGACTTTTCACCGGGATCCGGCGGGTAGAACAGGTCGTTTTCTTCCACATACTTGGACAGCTCCATGAGGAGCACCCCGGGTTCCACCGTCACCGTCAGGTTTTCCGTATCCAGCTCCAGGATGTGGTTCATCAGCGTGGTTTCCAGCATGATGCCGCCGCACACCGGCACGCAGGAGCCCACCAGGCCCGTGCCCGAGCCCCGGACCACCACCGGGATGTTGTGGCTGTGGGCGTACTTCATGATGGCGGACACCTCTTCAGTGGAGACCACCTGGATCACGATGTCCGGGTAATGGCTGATGGTGCCCATTTCATCGTGGCAGTAATCCTCGTGGATTTCCTTGCCGAAGAAAACCCGCTTGCGGTCGATATTTTCCAGAACGAATGCCAGATCCTGTTCGTCAAATTTTTTGTATTCCATCTTACATGGCCTCCTGTTCCAAGGTTTGGTTGTGCTCCGTCTTCTTCACCAGCTCCATGAGCTGGGGCACGATTTCGTAAATATCCCCGACGATGCCGCAGTGGGCGATGTTGAAGATGGACGCCCCCGGATCGTTGTTCACCGCCACGATGTAGTCCGAATTCTGCATCCCCGCCGCAAACTGCACCGAGCCGGAAACCCCCAGGGTGATGATGATCTTGGGCTTGACCGTCCGGCCGGACAGGCCGATCTGACGGCGCGGGTCGAACCAGCCGTTTTCCACGTTGGGACGGGTGCAGGCCATTTCCGCGCCGATGGCATCGGCGAATTCCCGGACCATTTCCAGATCCCCTTCGCTCTTGACGCCGCGGCCCACGGCCACGATCACGTCCGCTTCCGAAATATCGATGCCCTTTTCCTTCTTGATGATCTGCTTGATCTGGATGACGCCGTTGTATTTGGCGTCCTCCATGGCCATGGTCACCACTTCACCGGAGGTCTCTTCCGTGCGTTCCGGCGCCGTGAAGATCTTATACCGCACGGTGCAGAACTGGGGCCGGTTGTTTTCCGTGACGATCTGGGCCATGATGTTGCCGCCGAAGGCCGGCCGGATCTGGACCAGATCCGTGTTTTCCTTCATTTCCAGGATGGTGCAGTCCGCCGTGAGGCCGGTGCGGAACCGGGCGGCCACCCGGGGCGCCAGGGAACGGCCCGCGTTGGTGGCCCCCACCAGGATGGAGGAGGGCTTGACCTTTTCGATGAAGTCCGAGAAGGCGTTGGCGTAGGGTCCCATGACGAAGTGCTTGAGCCGTTCGTCATCGTAGACGAAGACCTTGTCCACACCGTAGTGGAGCAGCTCTTCGGCCTTGGCTTCCACATTGTGGCCGATGAACAGGGCGTACACCGGGTGGTGGATCACCGCCGCCAGCTCCCGGGCCTTGCCGATGAGCTCCAGGGTTACCGGATGGATGGCCCCTTCCACGTGGTCCACGTACACGGCGATGCCCTTGTAGGCGTCCTTGTCCACCTTTTCCACGACCTTGTCCTCTTCCAGGGTCACATAGCCTTCCGGCCCCTTGCGCAGGCAGAGCTTGCACATCTTGCAGGCCGCGGTGACATCCAGCTTTTCATCCTCGAAGCTGAAGGCGCCGAAGGGGCAGATGTCGTTGAACTGTTCGAATATTTCCCGGCCGCAGTCGGACTTGACGATTTTGATTCCTGCCATTTTCTCTCTCCTCTATCCTCTAAATATACTTCTGTTCAACCAGAATATCGTACAGCACGGTGGTCATTTCCTTGGCGGTGCCTTCGTGCATCACCTTTTCCGTGTTGGCCTCCGGCGGGAATATCCGTTCCACCGAGGTGGCGGAGCCGGACAAGCCGTAGTGTTTTTCGTCGGTGTCGTACATGTCCTTCAGGGTCAGCATCTGGATTTCCACCTTGCTGCCCAGGTCCAGCTTCCGTTTGAAGGAAGGGAGCCGCGGTGTGAAGATGTCCTTGTCCACGGTGATCAGGCACGGGAAGGGCACCATCTGGATTTCCAGGGAGTTTTCCATGTTCATTTCGATGGTCATGGCCTTTTCGTCAATCTCGTCGATCTTGCAGATGTTGGTCACGTGGGGGATCCCCAGGTATTCCGCCATTTCCGGTCCCACCTGGGCGGTGTCGCCATCGGTGGTCTGCTTGCCGCAGATGATCAGGTCGAAGCCCCCGAGCTTTTTGGCCCCCTGGGCCAGGGTGTAGCTGGTGGCCAGCACATCCGCCCCGCCGAACTTGCGGTCGGTGAGCAGGCAGCCGGCGTCGGCGCCCATGTAAAAGGACTCTTCCAGGACTTCCTTGGTCTGGGGCGGCCCCATGGAAATGGTGGTGATGGTCCCACCCAGTTTTTCCCGGATGCGGAAAGCCGTCTCCAGCGCGAACAGATCGTAGGGGTTCATTTTGGACTCCACACCGTCGCGGATTAACACACCTGTCACCGGATCCACATTGACATTGGTGGTTCCCGGAACCTGTTTGATACATACCAGAATCTTCATAGCACATCGCCCTCCTGTTTAGTGGTCTGACCACTTGATGGGTATAAGTATATAGAGGTCTGACCAATTTGTCAAGTAAAAGATTAAAATTTTCCACGTTAACTTCTTGACAATATGTTAAACTAAAGCTAATCTTTTTATAATGTAGGAAGCGCGCAGGGGGCAATGCGCATTTTAGAAATGGAGAGAAGCATGAACAGCGAAAACAGCACAACATTCCGGGATATTTCCCGAAAAAGGGTATATTTGGAAATCATGGACCAGATTATGGAAAAAATCCAGAGGAAGGAAATCCGTCCCGGGGACCGTCTGCCTCCGGAAAGACAGTGGGCCGAGGAGCTGGGGGTGTCCCGGGCCACAGTGCGGGAGGCCATCCGCTCCATGGAGATGATCGGTCTGGTTTCCTGCCGCCAGGGCGAGGGCAATTTCATTAACGACGACTTCAGCTACGCCATGGCCCAGCCCATGACGATCTCCTTCTGGCTCAGCGACGGCGGCACCCAGGATGTCCACGAATTCCGGCAGTGCCTGGAGATCGAGTCCGCCAAGCTGGCGGCCAAGCGGGCCACCCGGGAGCAGATCAAGGGGCTGGCGGCCATCAACCGGCGCATGTCCCTGGAAAGCGACGAGGCGGAGGGCGCCATGCTGGACAAGGCCTTCCACCACGAAATCGCCGTGATTGCGGACAACAGCCTGATTCGCAACGCCCTGAGCTCGGTGACCCTGCTCATCGATACGGTGATCCGGGAGACCCGCACGGCCATCCTCACCCAGCAGAAGGATTTCGAGGCCATCGTGTTCCAGCACGAGCGCATCATCGAGGCCATTTCCTACAAGAACCCGGACCTGGCGGCCAAGCGCATGCTGGAGCACATGCTCTACGTGGAGGATTTCATCAAGATCCTGGAACGCAGCCGCCTGCCGGAGGAAGAAATGGACGCGGAGGGGACCCCCAGCATAACGAAAGAATGACGAAATTTTATAGCAGCATTGCAGAATTTGCCTAGTTCATTTTATGTAAAGGTCTGACCACCAGCGAAAATTTCCACCTGACAAGCGGGATTGTCCATTGCTTGTAAAGGTTACAGTGCTATCATATGAAGTGAAAATATTATTATTCAGAGGGAGAGTTATTATGGCAAATCGATTCATCTTAAATGAGACTTCTTATCATGGCGCTGGTGCGATTCAGGAAATCGCAACTGAAGCAAAGGCACGCGGCTTTAAGAAAGCCCTGGTATGCTCTGACGCAGATCTGGTTAAATTTGGTGTGACCCAGAAGGTTCTGGACGTTCTCGACGCGGCTGAACTGGCCTATGCTGTCTTCTCAGACATCAAACCCAATCCGACCATCCAGAACGTACAAGCCAGCGTACAGGCTTTCAAGGATGCTGAAGCTGATTATATCATCGCCATCGGTGGGGGGTCTTCCATGGATACCGCCAAAGCCACCGGTATCATCATCGCCAATCCGGAATTCGCGGATGTCCGCAGCCTGGAAGGCGTCGCTGACACGAAGAATAAGGCTGTGCCGATCTTCGCCGTTCCGACCACAGCCGGCACCGCCGCTGAAGTCACCATCAACTACGTCATCACCGATGTGGAAAATACCCGTAAGATGGTCTGTGTCGACACCAATGACATTCCAGTCGTCGCTTTCGTCGATCCTGACATGATGAGCAGCATGCCCAAGGGCCTGACCGCTTCCACCGGTATGGATGCTTTGACCCATGCCATCGAAGGCTACACTACTCTGGGTGCCTGGGAACTGTCTGACATGTTCCATCTGAAAGCCATCGAAATCATCGCACGCAGCCTGCGCGGCGCTGTGGAAAACACGCCGGAAGGCCGTGAAGATATGGCTCTTGGCCAATACGTGGCTGGCATGGGCTTCTCCAACGTCGGTCTGGGCATCGTCCACTCCATGGCTCATACCCTGGGTGCCAAATACGACACACCCCACGGTATCGCCAACGCGATCATCCTGCCCACCGTCATGGAATTCAATGCAGCGGAAACCGGCGAAAAATATCGTGAAATCGCACGGGCCATGGGCGTTGAAGGCGTCGATGACATGAGCCAGGAAGAATACCGCAAAGCCGCTGTTGACGCTGTCAAACAGCTGTCTGCCGATGTAGGGATCCCCGCGGACCTCAAGGCCATCGTCAATGAAGAAGATCTGGACTTCCTGTCCGAATCCGCCATGGCTGATGCCTGCTGCCCGGGTAACCCGAGAACACCGACCCAGGACGAAATCAAGGCTTTGTTCCAGAGCCTGCTCTAAATTTAAAACGGAATTATGAAAAGGGACCGCCGATGGCGGTCCTTTTTTAAGTTATGATGTCAAATGTTCCGACCTTATTTGTCGACAATCACGGCGATGCCGTTGGGGATGACGGTGATTTTGGCGCCGGCTCCCTTGAGTTCCTTGGCCTTGGCCACAGCGGCGTCGATGTCCGGGGCGTAGATCATCTTCATTTCTTCGATGGTCTGCTGCATTTCCGGGCGGCTGACGTAGATGACCGGGTGGTGCATGAGGATCCGGGCCTGGATCTGGTATTCCCACTGGTCGGGCTGGGTTTCGTCCTGGGGCACCTTGAGGATTTCTTCCATGAGGGCGGCCGGGGATTCACAGTTCTTCAGGGCGTTGTAGAAGCCTTCGCCGCCGGTGCCGTCGGCACATTCGGCGCAGAGGATGATGACCCCGCCTTCCTTGGCGGTGGCTTCCGCCGCGGTCATGCTCTTGACGCACTGGTACATGTTCTGGTCCAGGGGGGCCCCGCCGTTGCTGGTGATGACGATATCCGCGGGGATGGCGTCGACCTTGCAGTAGCCCTTTAAGAAGGCGCAGCCCGCTTCATGGGCGGCGAAGGGATCGCCGGCGTAGGCCGCGACGACCTTCTTGTCTTCGTCGATGACCACGTTGACGATGTAGGCCAGATTGGCCTGCTTGGCGGCGGCGATCATGTCCTTGTGGATGGGGTTGCCTTCCAGGATGCCCGTGCGGGAGAATTCACTGTCGATGAAGGCCGAGCAGTGGTTGCCCATGACGGTGACCCGGTCGGACACGCCGGGGAGCACGCTCTTGCGCCCGCCGGAGAAGCCCGCGAAGAAGTGGGGTTCGATGAAGCCTTCGGACACCAGCAGGTCGGCTTCAGCCGCCACCTTGTCGATGATCAGGTCAGCTCCCGAGGGCAGGACGCCGATCTTGACGTTGGACGCCGCGTTGGCGGAATCGTGAACGACGATCTTTTCTTCGTCGACGATCTTATCCCCCAGCTTGGCCCGCAGTTCCTTGTCGTCGGTCAGGCGGTGGAAGCCGGTGGCCACCAGCAGGGTGATGGCGATGTCCGGGTTGCCTTCCCGCAGCTCTTCCAGCATGAAGGGGATGATGTGCTTGCTGGGAACCGGCCGGGTGTGGTCGCTGATGATGATGGTGGCCGTCTTCTTGCCCACGGCCATGTCCCGCAGGTAGATCCCGCCGAAGGGGTCGGCCATGGCGGCCCGGACGATGGAATCTTCCGATCCTTCTGCTTTCAAATCCCCGATGTGGGATGTGAGGACACCCGCCACCTGTTCGTCAGGCAAATCCAAATTCAGCTTCGTGCTGCCGTAGGGAATTGTGAATTTCATAGTAAACCTCCCAATGTTTGGCCAGTGGTCTGACCTATTATGGCTTTATTATACTCCCCTGTAAGGATTTCATCAACCACTTTTTTCAAAAAAAGAAGCCCTTAAGGGCTTCCATTTTCAGATGAAGGTGTAACCGGCGGCCTTGTACATGCGGTTGATCAGAGCCAGGGTTTCGTTGGTCAGGGTCACATCCTCGGCGAAGATATGGGTGATGCCCATGTCGTCGAAGGTGCGCAGGTTGGCGAAGAGGTTGTGGCTCATCTGCTCCGGATCCTCCCGGCTGCCCATGGAGACGATGAGGCCCTTGTCGTAGTGGTCCAGGGTTTCGTCGAAGGCCAGGACGGCGGGCTTGTCCCCTTCCCCCAGCTTCTTCATGGCGGCCTTGATCTTGGCGGCCTTTTCGGCGTCGGTGCCCCGGGCGATGACCATCTGGCCGTGGGGGGCGTAGTGCTTGTACTTCATCCCCGGGGACCGGACGGTCTTGGGGATGACGTTGTGGGTGATGTTGGGGGACACGTCCACCTCCCCGATGACCCCCCGGATATCGTCCACGGTGATGCCCCCCGGGCGCAGGACCGTGGGGGGCTGGCTGGTCATGTCGATGACCGTGGACTCCAGGCCCACATCGGCGTCCTCGGCGATGAGGATCACATCCACCTTGTCCAGCATGTCCTCCAGGACGTGCTGCCCCTTGGTGGGGCTGGGACGGCCGGAGATGTTGGCCGAGGGGGCGGCGATGGGCACCCCGGCGGCGGTGATGAGCCGTCTGGCGTACTCGTTGGAGGGGTAGCGGATGGCCACGGTGGAAAGCCCCGCCGTCACCTCATCGGGAATCAGGGGGGACCGGCGCATGATCATGGTCAGGGGGCCGGGCCAAAAGGCTTCCATGAGCTGATGGGCGGCTTCGGGCACCTCCTCCACCAGGGGCGTCACCTCGGACTGGTGGGCGATATGGACGATGAGGGGGTTGTCCCCCGGCCGTCCCTTGGCCAGGAAGATCTTCTTGACCGCCTGGGCGTCCAGGGCGTTGGCCCCCAGGCCGTACACCGTTTCCGTTGGAAAGACCACGGTGCCGCCTTCGCGGATGACCTGCCCCGCCCGGGTCAGGCCTTCCACCGGGTCGTCCTTGATCAAATCGAATAATTCTGTATTCATTATGTCACTTCCTTCCGGGCTGGAAAAACTATTGGTCGCTCCCGTCCTCCGAGGCGTTTTCCGCTTCGGCTTCGTCCAGGAGGCGCTGCTTCATATCCCACAGCTTTTTGGACAAATCCACATGGTACACGTGGGGGTTGACCATGCGCTTGAAGGTGGGCCACAGGGTCTTCTTTTCTTCCACCAGGTGCTGCTGGATATCGCGGATGGCGGGCTTTTCGTAAACCAGCTCCCCGTCCACGAAGATGGGCTCCAGGATTTCCTTGATGTAAAAGTCGGTGATGGTGCGGCGCTTCCAGGTGTGCATGGGGTGGAAGATGGTCAGGGGCCTGGTTTCGTCGATGACCTCGTCCGCCAGGCACAGCAGGTCCGCCAGGGCCATGTGGTTGCTCCTGCCGTAGATCCGCACGATCTTCTTGTACCCCGGGTTGGTGATCTTCCAGGGGTCGTTGGAGATCTTGAGCTTGGGCCTGCCGTCGATTTCCGCCATCTTGTACACGCCCCCCAGGGCCGGGCAGTCATAAGCGGTGATGAGCTTGGTGCCGATGCCCCAGGAATTGATCTGGGCGCCCTGGATTTTCAGGTCCTTGATCAGGTATTCGTCCAGGTCCGAGGAGGCGACGATGACGGCGTCGGTGAAGCCGGCGTCATCCAGCATCTTCCGGGCTTCGGCGGTGAGGTAGGCCAGATCGCCGGAGTCGATGCGGATGCCGTACTGGCCGGTGATGCGCCCGTCGGCCTTGCAGTCGGCAAAGACCTTGATGGCGTTGGGCATGCCCTGTTCCAGGGTGTTGTAGGTATCCACCAGGAGCACGGCGTTCTGGGGGTTATATTTGACGAAGCGGTAGAAGGCCTCCAGCTCCGAATCGTAGCTCAAGACGAAGCTGTGGGACATGGTGCCCATGGAGGGCCGGTCCAGCATGGCTTCGGTTTCCACCACCGAGGTGCCGGCGCAGCCGCCGATGACCGCCGCCCGGGCGCCGAAGTACCCGGCTTCCGTGCCGTGGGCCCGGCGCAGGCCGAATTCCATGATGGGGTCGCCCTTGGCTTCCTCCACGATGCGGGAGGCCTTGGTGGCGATGAGGGTCTGGTGGTTGACAATGGCCAGGATGGTGGTTTCCACCAGCTGGGCCTGGATCAGGGGCGCCTTGACCCGGATGATGGGTTCAAAGGGGAAGATCACGGTGCCTTCGGGCACGGCGTAGATCTCTCCGGTAAATTTAAAACTTCGCATGTAATCCAGGTAGCCCTGGGAAAATTCCGGGTGGTTCTTGTGGAGCAGGGCGATGTCATCGTCGGTGAAGGCCAGGTTGGCCACGTAGTCGATGACCTGCTCCAGCCCCGCCGCCACGGTGTAGCCGCCGCCGAAGGGGTTGTTTCGGATGAACACATCGAATACGGCGACTTCATCCTGTTTGCCGTCGTTGTAATACACATTGCCCATACTCATCTGGTACAGATCCGTCGCCAGTTGGAGCTTTCTTTCAAATTGCATAGCTTATCTTTTATCTCCTAAAATTATTGCGGCCATTCATTCACAGCCGCTGCCCGCGGGGCTGGCCGCTGCCGGGGCGTCCGCGTCCCCGCAGAGGGTGTCGTAATGGCTCCCCCGTCCGCCCGCAACGCCGTCGTAGAAGTGCCAGGTGTCCCGGCCCTCCCGCTTGGCCACGTACATGGCCCGGTCGGCGTTCCTGTAAAGTTCTTCGTAGGTCCGCCCGTCCTTGGGGGCGATGGCCGCACCCACGCTCATGGTGATGGGGCTCCCGTCGGGCAGGCAGATCTTGTGCAGGCCGATCATGCTGTCCGACACCCGCCGGGTCACATCGTCGGGGTCGGCGAATTCCTTCATGTAGACCACGAATTCATCGCCGCCGATGCGCCCCACCTGGTCCGATACCCGGAAGGACTCCTTGAGGGTGTTGGCCACCTTGACCAGCACCTCGTCCCCGACCATGTGGCCGTGGGTGTCGTTGACCTGCTTGAAGTTGTCGATGTCGTAAAGCAGGAAGGCGTTGTGGCTTTCCGACTGGGCCGAGGACATGCCCAGGCGCATGGCGATCTCATCCCGGGTGGCGCTCTTGTTGAGGACCTGGGTCAGGGGGTCCAGCATGGCCGTGGTGCGCAGGGCGCTGACCCGCTGCTTTTCTTCCTCGGTGTCCTTGAGGATCCCCAGGATGTAGCGGATCTCCCCGTCGTCCCCTTCAAAGCCCACCAGCCAGATGCGTCCCCAGCGGTAGCTGTCCCCCCTGTGGAAGTGGAACTCGTCCTGGGCGAAGGCCTCGCCTCCCTGGACCTGCATGACCATGCCGATGAAGGACAGGCGCTCGGGCTCGTCCACCAGCTCCCCTTCCTCGAAAAGGGCGATGGTGGGCTCGTAGCCCATGGTGTCCTTCCAGTTGGTCGATGCCCGCAGGCGCCCTTCCTGGATGTCCCACTGGAAGTACAGCACGTCCATGGTCTCCATGAGGATGCGCAGGCGCAGATTTTCCATCTGTTCATCCCGCTGCTCTTCCCTTTCCGGCTCCTCCGCCGCCTCCTGGGGAGGCTCAGCCCCGGTCCGGAGCAGGATGAAGAAGGGGACCAGGGTCACCGGCACGGTCCAAAGGATCCGGAGGTCCTCAAGGACCAGGGCCAGGACGGCGATGGCCGCCAGGACCAGTCCCTCCCCAAGGACGAGTCCCTTCCTGCTGTGGTTGGATGTATTCATTTCTTCCTCCGATGGCGGTGCTGCCACCGCTGCCGCCCGCTTCTATGATTCAGACACTCTCTCCTGTCTTATGATCCCGCCCGCTCTCCCTGCGGACTTTTTAAAATGGCGGAATCATTCCACCATAATGGTTTAATTATATCACCTTTCAAGCGGCCATTCCAAGTCCTTTACAAAAAATACTGTGCCGGAACCCGCGAATTTTCATTCTGCCGGTCCGGCACAGCATTTGTCATCGTTTTTTCATCATTTGGCCTGGAAGCTGCCTCCCTGGAGGGCCACGTTGGAGTTGTCGGCGTACTTGGCGGTCATGGTCCCTTTCTGGAAGGTCTGGGTTTTGGTGTCATAGCGCAGCACATCCACCTGGGCGTTGGCGTCGGCGCTGGTCAGGGCCCGTTCGCACCAGTAGATGCTGTAGCCGTAGGTGTCGCCGTTGTATTCATCCCCCTGGGCGTTGGGAGCGATGGTCCAGGCGTAGTTCTTCTGGAAATCCTCTGCGGAGATGCCCAGGAGACTGGCCAGCTCCTTGTTCACGTTGCGGCCGGTGACCTGGTCGGCGGAGCTGATGCTCACGTCCTTTTTGTAACGGTCCCCTGCCAGGCCGCCGGTGCCGTAGAAGAAGGCGCGCAGGGTGCCGTTTTTCTTGACATCGTCCTCCTTGGCGATGAGGGCGGCGATCTTCTGGGAACAGGTGGTGAGCTTGTCCGATGCCGAGGCGCTGCCCGATGCCGCAGTGGCCGAGGGGGCCGCGGTGGCGGTGACGCTGGTGTCCGCGCTGGTGTCGTTGAGGCCCTTGCCGATGTCCCACCCCATGCGCCCGGCGACAACGGGCAGGAGCAGGGCGATGACCAGGGCGATGATGCACACGGCTCCCAGGATGTAGGCGCCGCGGACGCTCAGGGATTTCTGGGGCTTAGGCGGATCCGGCTGATTCTGGGTGCCGGTGGGTTGGTTTTGGGCATTTTGATCTCGGTTCAATGGAATACTTCCTTTGGATTTAATGTTTTTTTAAGATTAGTCAAAAGTGACCGACAACCTGGGGGCCAATGGGCTTTTGGCTGCCCATCCGCCCCCTTGGGCTGTGGGGTTTATTATACCACTTGAGGGGGTGGGATTCAATGGGTCAGGACCATTGTTCCATCAACAGGAAATCCCGAATGTGGCAATGCTTGATTCCATTCCGGCCCCTGTCAAAATCGTCCAGTGAGACCACATACTTGGGGAAATTGTCCGCGATGCCGTCATAAGCGCCGAATTCCCGGTCCACCGTATCCTCGGACGCCAGCAGGTACGCCACTTGGATATAAATCTTCTCCTTCTGCCGCTCACAGACAAAGTCGATTTCCACTGCGCCGTTTTTTCCCACCGTCACCCGGTAGCCCCGGCGCAGGGCTTCCATGAAGATCACATTTTCAAGAACCAGGTTGATATCCCGCATGTTACCGCCGAAAACCGCTTCCCGGATGCCGTGATCCGCAATATAGTACTTTTCCTGAACCGAAAGGATCCGCTTGCCTTGGAGATCCTGGCGTTTGACCTGATAAAACAGATAGGCGTCCACCCCGGCCTTCAGGTAGTTGAGAATCGTCTCCGGTGCAACCCTCCGCCCCTCGTTTTTAATATACTTAGAAAGGGACGAGGCCGAAAAGGTCATCCCGATGTTGGCCGTGACATAGGCGGCAATGCGTTCGAGCAAATCCACATCCCGGATCTTGTGCCGTTTGACGATGTCCTTGAGCTCGACCGAATTGTACAAATCCATCAGATACTGACGGCAGGGCTCATCCTCGTAGCGCAGGTTGCTCAAATAGGGCATCCCGCCGACGGTCAGATAGGTATTGAAACAGGAGCGGAGATCCGTTTCCGGAAATACGGTCTGGTACAAGGCACATAACTCCTGGAAGGACAGGGGATAAATGACAAACTCCACATACCGGCCAGCCAGATAGGTGGCAAGCTCCCCGGAAAGCAGCCTGGCGTTGGAGCCGGTGATATAGATATCACAGTCCAATTCCACCCGAAAAGAATTCACGCATTTCTCCCAGTCCGCCACCTCCTGGATTTCGTCAAAAAACAAATAAACCTTGCCCGATATGCCTGCAGCCCGGGCCATGATTTCCCCGTGGAGCGCCTGTGCGGTGCACAGCGACGCGTTGCTCATGTCTTCAAAATTAATGGCGATGAACTGATTGCTGCTGACTCCCGACGCCAGCAATTCTTCCTGGATCAGGGTCAGCATGACCGACTTGCCGCTGCGCCGGATGCCTGTGAGCACCTTCACCAATTCCCCGCCCATGAATGGCCGGATACGGCGCATATACGCCTCCCTTTTGATCATGGGGCATTCCCTCCTCTCACTTTTTTCCCATCATATCACAGATGTATCGGTCATTCAATGGATAAATTCTGTTTTTATCAGTTATAACTGATAAAAATATTTATTTCTTATTTTTTTAAGTTACAACTGTTAAAAATGATTGTTCCTATTTCATTGAACGTCGATCATCCAGATGCCCTGTTGAAAAATCCTATCAGATCAGGCTTCAATGAAAAAAGCGAAACAGCTGTACCTAAAGCTGTTCCGCTTTTTCCATTGGTTTGATAAACTTTTCTTCAAAAGTCGATTTATCATACGTGTGGGTTTCTTTGAAAAGATATCCTTCAAAATTATCTATCCCAAACAACCGTTCTTCTTCGCGGGCTAAATGGTGAAGCTTGGCATAAATAGCTTCCCTGGAAGGTGACGGTCTGGATTTCCCGTACTTTTCTCCGTTATAAACCAGAATATAATGCCCCTTCTCTCTGAAAAAGCTCAAATTGTCAACAATTTTCATATCGAGCATCATCAAAAGACTGTCATAGCATTTTCGATAAACATCTGCTGAATCAATCTTTCCATTTTTAAACTCGATGAAGTACCAATCGTCTGAATCCGTGATATACAAAGCATCGTTTGACCTGGGCACTTTGGAACAGCCTATTTTTTTGCTATATTTTTTGGGAATCTTATCAAAATGGATAACCTTCAATGTGCTTTCACACATAGCCACTTGGTGCGCATTGTCCCGGGAAGCCTTGGAAAGTGTTATAGCAGGCCATTGCAGCCCCTTATCCCACCGATCAATTTCATCCTGTCTCATATTGCCTCATTCATTGTTCAATTCATACCGCAGTGTATCCAAAGTCTGGATGGGCGATGCCATTTCACTGTAAACTGCCTCCAGATTATCCGATACATCCGACATCGTTACTTCATTCCCATCCCGCACAGACAAATAACAGCTCATCTTTTCGTGAATCCTGTGCTTTTCTGCGTACAAATCTAAAGCATCCAGAAAATAGGGGCTGTGGGTCGTCACGATGACCGTCAAATCAAAATACTTTTGGAGCAGCACCACCAGCTCAGCATAAGCAATCTGCCATTGAGGGTGCAGGTGGATTTCCGGTTCATCCAGAATCAGCACATCCTTTTCCCGGAGCGCACCATTTTCAATCAGCATCTTCAAGACAACGAAGGACTTGAGTCCAGTCGAAAGATTGGCCAGATTCAACGGCTCTTCCAGACCCTCCGCTGCATAGTAATACGTTCCGCGGTTCTCCTGGATATTCCCATCAATGACATTACATAATGTCGCCGTAATCTTCTCCAGCTTTTCTTTTGCCAGAATTCTGCTGATCACACCATCGGCGATATCTCCCTTTCGTTCCCCTCTCATCAAATTCAGCAATTTACGATCAATCAATTCTTCATATCCAAAAAATCTTCCTTGCAATCGATCCACCACAAAGGGATTTTCGATATAAACCGCCTGATGTTCAATGTTAAGATTTGTTTTTAACTGTGAACACACATCATCTTCAAATCCGACATGCAACACCATATCACGTATTGACAAATCCAATTCGGCACTGTCAACATCTTTGAAAATCCTGGAATTAATTTGATCATTAAAAATATTGGCAAAATACTCTGTAACCAGTTGTGACGCGATTTGATTATCCGTCAATCCCATTATTATGGACAGATTGTCAAGCAATTCATCCCAATCGAACAAAACATTCGAATCATTTTCGTCAAAATATTCTTCGATTATCTTTCGCGCTGCTTCTCTATTGAAGGGCTTGTGTCCAGATTGTTCGACAAATGCGTTAGTCATTTCCTGCGCAGTGTTAATTGAAATGCGAGACGTCCTGGGCATGACCTCCCCATCTTCAAGATTCAGACGATTTTGCACCCGAATCGATGAACGACAGAGCTCATAAATCTCCCTTTCCCGCTGGGTATCCAGCCTTTTATCAATATGCCGAAGCGCATTAAAAAGAGAAAAGACAATCTTCCCAACCGTACTCTTCCCCGTATTATTTTCACCAGCAATAACCGTTATGCCATCCATACGGATATCCGCTTCTTTGATCCTGGCAAAGTTTTTAATTGATAGTTTCATGCTTGTTCCTTTATCCATTCTCCATTATTCCAAACGATAGCACTAGCATACCACATGGTAAAATTAGGTTCAATCTTTTTATGGCTGCACCCTTCCGAAATTATAAAACGTACCCAAACAATCTTTGAGATTCCCGTTTGAGCGTCCGCCAATTATCCCGGATGCCCTTGTAAAAAAATCCGATGGGCCGGACTGGAGGCCGGCGGCATCGGATTGCTTTTTCGCTGTTTTATTTTACGCCAAATTTGTCCATCGCACCGCCGTCCATTTCTATTTTGACTTAGCGGTTCTTCCGGCGCCTGATGGCGGCGGCGGTGATGAGGCCGGCGCAGAGGATGAGGGCCGCGGCAGCTGGCACCGCGCCGTCATTGTGGGTGACGCCGGTGGCCACGTTGGTGCTGGCCGTGGTGGCCGTCGTCGCTGTAGTGGATGTGGCCGTGGTGGTGGTCACCGTGGTCGCCGACGAGGAGCTGGTCGTCGTCGTGGTTTTGGCGGTGGCTGTTGTGGTTGCAGAGGTGGCAGAGGTGGCCGTCGTCGCTGTTGTGGCTGTGGTGGCTGTAGTGGCCGTGGTGCTGGCCGATGGCGTGGCCGCAGCCGCCACCGTCAGGGTGAAGGTCTTTTCCGCGTACAGCCCCGCCGTATCCGTAGCCACAGCGGTAAAGGTATAGGTTCCTGCCGTCGTCGGCGTCCCGGAAACCACGCCGGTCTTGGTGTTCAAAGTCAGCCAGTCCGGCCAGCTCCCGGATTTGGACCAGGTCACCAGCTTGCTGCTCTTGGCCGCGAGGGTGGTGGTGTAGGTGCTGCCCACAGTCCCTTCAGCCAGGGTGGTGTCCGTGGTGATGGCCGGCCCATCCACCGTCAGCACAAAGCCGCTGATGGCCTTGACGCTGGTGTTCGCGGAATCGGTGGCCTGGAGGAAGAAGATGTAATTCCCCCCCGCCGTTGGCGTGCCGTACAGAACGCCGGTGGTGCTGTCCAGGGTGATCCCCGCAGGCAGGCTGCCCGAGAGCAGGCTCCAAGTAACGGAGCTGGACCCGCTGACCGCCATGGTCTGCTTGTACACCGTGTTGACCTTGGCGCCGGGCAGGGGCGAGGTGGTGGTGATGGCCAGGGTGGCGTTCACCGTCAGGGTGTAGCTCTTTTCCGCCCAGGCCCCGTTGCCGTCGGTCAGGCGCACGGTGAAGGTGTAGGACCCCGCCGTGGTGGGCGTGCCGGAAAGCTTGCCTGTGGCCTTGCCCAGGGTAATGCCGTCGGGCAGGGTCCCGTCGGTAACGGTCCAGTACAAGGTGGAGGAGCCGTCGCTGCTCCCCTCCAGGGTCTGGCTGAAGGCCGAACCCACCTTGCCGGTGGTCATGGTGCTGGTGGTGATGACCGGTCCCTGCACGGTGATGGTGAAGGAGCCGATGGCCGATACCGCGGCATCATCGCCGCTGACCGCCTTCAGGAAGAAGGTGGAGGTCCCCTTGGTGGTGGGAGTGCCGTAAATGGTCCCCGCCGAATCCAGGGCCAGGCCGTCGGGCAGGGTGCCGGAAAGCACGCTCCAGGTGGCCTTGTCCGCCCCCCGGACCGACAGGCTCTGGTTGTAGGCGCTGCGAAGCTGGGCACTGGCCAGGGTGGAGCCGGTGGTGATGCCGAAGGTGGCGCTCACCGTCAGCGTATAGGTCTTTTCAGTTGCATTTTTCGTCGTGGGTTCCATCGCTTTGATCGTAATCCGGTAAGTCCCATACTGGGAAGTGGTACCTGAAAGGACTCCCGCCGACGACAGGGAAAGTCCCGTGGGCAATGTTCCGCTGGAAATCGACCAGGTCAGCCCCGTGGGCGTGCCCGCCATGGTATAGCTGTTGGCCACACCGGTGGTCCAGGACGGCAATGCTGTCGTCGTGATGGAAGGTCCGCTTACCACAATGGTGAAAGACTTGATGGCCACCGCATATTCATCGTCCGCACTGGCCGCCTTGACAAAGAACACATAGGTCCCGGCGATGGTTGGTGTGCCGTAAATGGTTCCCGACGAATCCAAGGTGAGGCCGTCAGGCAAGGCACCCGATACCAGGCTCCAGGTGATATTGCCGGCACCGTTGGCAAGGAGAATCTGCTTGTACGCTGTATTGGTGGTGGCCGCCGGAAGTGTTGAATCCGTCGTGATACCGATAGCCGTTCCGATGGTCACGCTAAAAGCTTTTTCAACCCATGCACCGGATCCATCCGTCGCACGAACCGTAATGGGAAAGCTTCCTGTGGTCGTGGTGCTTCCCTTAAACTGTCCCTCTGTATTATTTAAAGAAATCCCTGTTGGCAATGTACCACTCGTCACCGTCCAGGTCAAATCTTTTTCGGCAGAATTGCTGCTCCCCGCCAATTTAGCTGTATAATCCGTCCCAACTGTCCCGGATTCAAGAGCCGTCGTCGTGATTTCCGGCCCGGTGATATTGAAGATATATTCCACGTTTGTCGTCGTTCCCGAGGCCGTCTTTTGCATCCATACATGGGATGTTCCTTTTTCCGTCGGTGTCCCCGTAATCACATAACTGCTGCTCATCGATAGGCCTGCGGGCAAAGAACCCGAAGCAATGGTCCAAGTATACCCACTTGGGAACGTATAAGGCTCAAATGCATCATTCAATAATCCAGTAACCGTGGTCGCTGTATCCTGAGTCGTAATCCCCGATGCAACCGAAGCCGAATTCCCCGCACTTGTACCTGCTGTGCTTCCCATGCTGGCCGTATTCGCTGTAAACAAAGAGGTCAGGCTGAAAGGCGCCGCCGTGGCAGAGGGAACCGCCGAAGGCGCCGCCACCGTGGGCTGGGCGTCATCCGCCGTGGGAGCCGCAGCAGAGGGGACGGCTTCAGCATCCGACGATGGCTGGCCAGCTGAAGGGACCGCCATAGCAGACGGAGCCGCCGTGGCCGAAGGCGCAGTAAAAAGCGGTGCAAAGGCCTTGCCCGCTGTAGGGGCCGCAGTCCCGGGCGCCGTAACAGACGGCGCAGCCGCCGATGGCGCCGCCGTCACACTGGGTGCCGCCACCGTGGGGAACAACACCGACGTGATGGGTGCCAGAATGGAAGCCGGGGCCGTCGGGCTTGAAGCCGGGGGAGACGGCACCGCAGCCGTCGCCGATGGAGCCGTTCCAGAGGGCGCCAAAGCCGAAGGACTGGCGGAAGCTGCCACCGCAGCCGATGGCTTCGCCGTCCCCGACGGAGCCGCCGTCACCGAAGGGCCGGCCCCATTGGAATCGTCAGCCGCCGCCATCGCCAGCTGGGCCGCCGAAGGCGACAGAACCGGCGTCAGCGCAGGCGTCGGCGTCGCCGCCGGTGTGGGCGTCAGCCGGGACTGCTCATAGCCGCTGGCCAGCAGGCTCTGGGAAAAGCTGGAAAAGGGCGAAACCGTCACCGTCGGTGCCTCAGCGGAAGCGTTCTCCGTCCCATCCTGGGCAGATGGCCCTGATTGGCCCAAATTCGCCGTCTGAGCCGATTGAATGGCCGTGCCATACACCGATGGGTTTTGCGCCTTAACCTGGCTGGAATCGGCTGTTGTCTGGCCATAAGCGCCATTGGTTCCGCCGTACCCCACCGACAAGGTGCCCCCCGTCACGTTGACCGCGATGCAAAAAGCCAGGGCCAGGGTCACCACGACCCCGCCGATGGTCCATCCCGCCCGGCCCGTCAGCCGGTGTCCGCTCTTCTTAAGCGTGTGCTGCGATTTCTGTTTCATCCTCTATCTCCCCTGTTCCATTCCATAAAATCAGCCCGATTACAGAACTTTTAATTGGTTTCATTATACCACGCTTCCCCTTGGGATTCAATGGAAAAAAGCGGAACCCGCCCTGCCCCGCCAGCCCTCCCACGGCCAGTCCTCCTCCGGTTATAACCGCCCCAGCCGCTGTACCGCCCGCGGACGACACACAAACCCAGCGCTGTCCATCGGACAATCAGGGGGAGCCACTAAACCATAATATAGAGATACGTCTTCTATAGTCTATATATAATCAGAAACTTATCGGATTTTGATCAACGGGTGGATCAAATCGGGCGGACGGGAGGGGGTCCGTGAGCCCTTTTAGGCGGACGCCTTTCCGGGAGTTATCCACAGGGTTATCAACACCCCCTGATTTGTCCGTGCTGTGCGGACAGATATCGTCTTACTTTGGGAGCCGCCCAAGCCCCCTTCTTCACCTGAAAACCTCCCTTAACCCTTGCTTCCCCATCTGGAAATCCACGCCAAAACCTGCTATAATAAATGTATCAAAAGGATTGGAGGACATGCCATGGAGCAAAAGATCAACACCCAATACAAGGACCGGTTGTTCCGCTTTATCTTTGGGGCGGAGGAACGCAAGGAAAATCTACTATCGCTTTACAATGCCCTCAATGACTCCGATTATTCCGATGTGGGTGATCTGGAAATCGCAACCATCGAGGATTTCATCTACATGGGAGTGAGCAGTAGCCAGTTGCCAATCGGTCTGCGCCTTCGGCTTGCCCTCTTGGACTGGCCTTGCATGGGTGCTATGTCCTGACTTGCTTCGCAAGCCAGATAGCACCGCAAAGAACGATGTGTCCTTTATCGTTGAAGATTCGCTCAACCTGTACGAACATCAAAGCACGTATAACCCGAATATGCCGCTGCGCGGCTTGTTCTATTACGCCTCCATGTACGAGCGCTACGTCGATACCCATGACCTGAACATTTACAGCAGCAAGCGGCTGATCATCCCGACACCCCAATACATCGTGTTTTACAACGGCAATAAAGATACGCCGGACCGTGAGATCCTCAAATTGTCCGACTTGTTTACCACCCCATCCAAGGACGGCGGCCAACACGAATGGACGGCGACCATGCTCAACATCAACCTCCCCCACAACGCCGCCATCATGGAGAAATGCCGCCCCCTTTGGGAATACGCCTTCTTTGTAGACCAAGTCAAGCAATTCAACCGGGAATATCCCATTGAGGAAGCCATCGACCTGGCCGTCAAAAAGTGCATTGAGACCAACGTCATGGCCAATATTTTGAAAGCGCACCGCGCGGAGGTAACCGAAATGTTAATGAATGAATATAACGAAGACAAGACCATGGACCTTTTTAAAAAGGAATTTTTCCAAGAAGGCGAACAAAAAAAGGCCCAATCCATTGCTACTAATTTGATGAAATTAGGCCTTCCCCTTTCACAAATCCGCCAAGCCACTGGTCTCAGTCAAGAACAAGTCTTAGCAATTAAACTTGATGTTGACAAGGACGCCAATTATCTGATTAACCATCAATAAAAAAGATTTGACACCTTTGACCGCCAGTCCCGGCTGCAATCAGCACGGGACCGGCGGTCATTTTTCTGTCATCTTCCAAGTCGGAGGCCGGTTCCGCCGTTACCTGAAAAGCCCCGATATCCGCCCCGCCGCCTTGTTCCTGTTCTTTAACACCACCGACTGGAACATGCACAGCTCAAGGCCGTCCTTCCCTTTCAATCCTTTCTGTCCGGCGAGCACGCGCCTTACTCATCTCAACCGCAACATTACTCAATTTTGAGTAATGTCATTTTTACAAAGCGCCAATGGTTCACCACCTGTTCCCCATTTCCCAAAAATGGAAAGCAACAGACCGCCAACCCCGGCGGTGCTGCGCACGGGGCTGACGGCCTGTTCTTCTGTCAATTTTCAATCACACGGTCCGGCTCCGCCATTCAAAGCGGACATCCCGGTTGGCGGTATCCTGCCGGTCCGGCCCCGTCAGGGCCAGGGGCACGGGCATACCGATCTGCATCAGCTTGATGGCCGCCTGCCGGGTTTCGTCTGTTTGTTCCATCCGCTCGAGCTGGATGGATTCTTGTGTTTGATTCATGGCTGTAAATTCCCAGGGTGTGAGCATGAGAAACCTCCTATCGCTAATAGATTCATTAACATTCTTTTCTTGCAATCGCACTCAGCAATAATCATTTTTTATAATACTGACTACCTGAAACGGATAGAAATGACGGCGAATCCGAACTAATGTCATCTGTCCAATCTGAAAAGACAAAATCATCTTGATTTCCATTCATAGACTTGTAATAACCCCAATTACTACCTGCACCATAAATTCCGTCAACTATGATTCCATTACTACCAATATAATCATATCCCCCATTTTTCATTTTTTTAGTTGTTATATCATAATGATTCTTATTGTAGATGTCATTTGTCTGATAAAAATACCCATTATTATCATATTTTGATTTAAAGGCAATGATATCACTGGTGCCAGCTGCATAATTTTTCAAAGTAAAGTAAAACCGAATATTATTACTTGCTACTCCTGTATACCAGTGAACACTATTTAAAAATGCCAATTCATGATCATCAAGCAATCCACTATTCAATAATGCCACCGCACGATTATTTCCTGTACTTTTCTCATACATTCCGTTAAAATTATAAGAATGATTGTTAAAATTACCACTAGTCCCTTGATATAACATTGAAAACACAAAGGTAATATTCTGAATATCATTTATTCGGGCCTGACTGATACCTTCCGCACTATCCGCCTCTGTTCCCACGTTTGGATTAATGGGAGCCACAATAATCTGATACGTTGTTGATTTTCCTCCGTAACTCACTGTTACTGTTTGTTTCCCTAAAGTAGACATATCTTGTCCTGTACATGTAACCTCACTGGAAGTCATTGGTACTGTCCAAGTCTTATTACTCGTATCCTTTGCCGTTATTATGCCACCTGTAACATTAAACGTACCATTCTGACTAAACCTTTCTGTTGGATAAGATTTGATTGTTATGCTCTGTACTGTATTATTGACTGTTATTGTATATTTGACTGACATTCCATGATATGTCACTTGAATGGTCTTTGCTCCCGTTGAAGTCATAACGATATCTTTTGCTGTACCGTTGGTAATATCTTTACACATGGCCGTCGTCATGTCAACAAATTCTGTATGCCCATCCGAATAGGTTGCTTTTAATTTTCCATTATTAACATCGAATGTTTGACCTTTGTAAAAAGTTTGTGTGGGGTTATTTGATATTGTAAGTGTGGTTAAATCAGTTTCTTTAACATCAATATAAAAATCTTCGTAATTTAAGCTTGAATATGGCCAATAAGTCGGCGAACCATCAATATGCACAACAACTTTTTGTGTATCTATTTTGCTCATATCATAACCACTGCACATATCCACTGTTAATGGTATATAACTCACACTATAAACAGGTAAATACAATAACCCTATCCGTTGCCATTTACAGTAAACAACTCTTAAAACACCACCCTCAGCTGAAAAATCATCCCCCTGATAGTAGGATAATTTTGTGGGATATTTATAAATACTTATATAAACAATATAAGAAGGATCCATCCCACTCTCACTTATTGTAATTTTATAATATGCCTTGAATCCTTCATACTCAACCGTTACAGTTTGTGATCCAGCTTGGGAATTCTCAATATTTGGCGGACTCGGAATCATGGATTCCGTCATATCAACCTTTTTCGTCGTATTATCGTCAAAAGAAACAATTAATACTCCACCATTAACATTAAATGTACTCTCTCCTTTCACAAACAAATTTGGCGGCATTTCATTTTCATCATCACTTACTTTTATTCCAGTTATTTTATAAAATTTAATCGGATAGTTTGTCGTCTTCCCCTCATATGTTACGGTAACAGTTTGGTAAACCTGTCCCGTTTTATCCAATGTGTAACCTTCACAAGTTAACAAATGATTTGCATAGGCAGTTTCCATATTCAGGGAACTTGTCGATCCATTATTATAAGTTAATGTCAGATACCCACCATTAACATTAAATGCATCCCCCTGATAAAATTCTGATGTAGGCGAAGTTCCAATGGAGATGGACTCCAATTCAACTGGTTTAACCGCAATGTTAAAAGTCCCGGTTTTTGTGACTCCTCCTTCTGAATAAGAAACCGTGATTGCCTCATTATCGAGAGCTTTTTCAGTGTTAAACCCAGTGCACATTTCCTGTGTAATTTCTTGTTCAGTTCCCGTTATTGTGTCATCATCGTATTTCGGTGTAAATGTACTTCCTGTCAAATCCAAATCTGTATCACCTACAAAATATGCAGTCTTGGTTGGTGGTTTTACAAATATGCTGCTCAGCACCTTGTTAACTGTCACAGTAAATGACTGGGTTTGTAAAACGCCTGGGTATGTTACAGTGATAGGAATATTTTCCCCGGATACGGTTAAGGCCGCTGGTGTGCACCACGCAGCATCTAAATCCACTTCCTTGGTTTTCCCATTGTTCAATTGTAAAGTTAATTTTCCTCCACCGGTCTGAAGAGAATCCTTATAATTATATGTCGTTTTGGTGGGTAGTGTACTAATTGTAAATCCAGTAACCTGTGGTTCCACGACATTTAATGTAAAATTGCTTGAGACCGTTTGATAGCTTGCACTAATCAAGTATGTGCCGATTGATGACGTACTTGGCGCCGGATTAAAAGAAATATCACTTGCTTTCAAGTTGGGAATTTCAGACCCATCCGAATAAACAGCTGTATATGATAAATCGTTTGGATTGAAAGTAGCATCCTGTGGATATGTTAAACCGTCTTTTGATAATTTAAGACTCTTTAATGTCACCGTGGTTCCCGGATCGGTTGAAGGCGAATCTGAACCTGGTACTGCTGTAGCAGTTGGGTCCGGCTCTCCAGTACGATGATTTTCATGGCTGCATTCAACTTTTATCTGATCGTACACAAAAGTAATATTATAAGTCCCACCTGTAGGACATAATCCTGTAAATTCATATACATCTCTGCCAGAAATATTTTCTTTTTGTTGAAAGGTTGCACCTTTTTTTGCCATCACTTCTTTTAAAATGGTTTCATTTTTCGTATACTGCGGATTATCCTCTCCGGCCTCTGCCATGGCTGCAACATAGGCTTTTTTAATATCCCGGCACTTTGCCTGGCAATCCTTGGCATTGGCCGCATCCACAAATCCTGATAGACTGGGCACTGTTGCTGCCGCAATAATAGCTAAAATGACCAATGTCACGATGACTTCTATCATGGTCATACCTGAATTATCCTTTAACCTTGCCATAACTGTGCCTCACTTACAATAATCCACTTTCAAACACCATTATTGATAAACTAATTTAGCAAACAACTTTACCTATTCAAATAAAACAAAACCATTTGTGGAATTCTGCAATGAACTTTTAATATTACTCCATGTATTTGCTACTCCAATGACGGAATTAGCCGCCATTACATTCGTGTAAGAATTACTTTTATTTGATACATATATTTTCTGGTTATCATGATCTAAATAAAAGTAATAAGCTGTCCAACTTGCCGGATTAGAAGTTGTACTAACAAAAACAAAACAATTATCCGTTGCATTGCTCCCATCCTTACTATATATTCTAAAATATAACGGGCTTGGATTTGTTTGATTAAAATATGCTTTTACAGATGCATATTTGCTGTTATTCAGCGTTTCCGAAGAGAGCATACTTTGAGTCAAAACCGGCCAAGACGAATTGTAAATATACTGATATAAATAACCAGATATAATATTGTTATTTGGACGAGTCGTAAAATAATCAGATATATTTTTCGAAGTGCAATAGTTTTCCCAATTTGCACAATCTGGTTGTTGGATAATTATTTTCAAATCATCATATTGCGCCAAAGCATTATATACATTGATGTAATGTTGTCGCATCGTATCCACTGTCTGCATCAATTCACTTTTTGTTTCAGATTTTGCCTCTGTATAAGAAACCATCGCATTAGTATACAAACTGCTTTTTGTTCCATCCGTATTTGTCCCCGATGAATTCACAACAGAAATACCCGCTGTATCCCCATTATTTATGGCATTATCAATATTAATGACTTTTACATCCGAGCTATTGGTATACACCTCGTCTTGATTTTTGTTAAAGACCTTGACTGTCAAATTCAGTACTTTTGAATCTACACGGCCAACCTGATATTGAATCGTGTAATTGGAATAATAATCCTCGCCGAAGACATTTAGAACTGTTTTGCTTAAATCGCTGGAATTGTCCCCATGTTTTAAATAACCATATTCCGAGCCGGTTTCTGAAGCTGCAAATGAAAATACCTTCTCATTGCTTGGCTTAACCGCCGTATTATTAGCCTGATAACTCGGATCGATAATTTCCACGGCGGTGGCATAGGTCAGACGGTCTTTCATGTAATTATAAACCGTATCACCAATATACTTTTCAGAATTCTTTACTTCCTGGGCCGTGTACATCCGATTTCCAAAAAAGTATACGGTGCCGGCAACGGTCAGCACAAGCGCCATAATCACCAGGGTAACTGTAATTTCAATCAGGGTAAATCCTGATTCATCTTTTAAATTATTTCGCCGTTGCATATTCTCACCTATTTATTCTGTTAATTTGGCATCATCTGTATATTGATTAACACACCATTTTGTAACCGTAGTGGTTGTTGTTGTGACAGGTGTTGTGGTTTCAGCTGTAGCATCAACTGGGTTAGTAAAGCTTGTATTTGTTTTCCTTTCGGTCACATTAATATTTGTACTATTGTAAGTTTTAACTTTTACATTACCATCTATGGTAATCCTATCGTAAGTATTATTTCCCTTTGTTGTATTCTGCACTTCTACCGATGCCTCCGGTCCATAAATGTAAAACGGGTAATTTTTTAAGTATGCTTCCTTATCTGTACTATTTGTGCTGATATTGTATTGCCCCAACAACACCAGTTTTGCCCCTTTTTCCAATTTGATGAAAATATTATTCGGTATATTTCCTGTGCAAGGCGCTAATGTCAACGTTACTCCTTCTTGAACGTCAATAAACACTGGATCAGAAATTTCCTGTGTCATATTCAATGTAATAGATGTTGTAATATTGTTTTTTACCACATATTGATAATATTGAGGTGACGCCCCTTCTACTTTTCCGGTGCTATCAATCTTGAACTGCTTGCCATTGCTGCTTATTGTGCTGCTGCTTATTTCCGCTGTACTATCCGTAATCTTCGGCCAATTCACACCACCGGTGGTTTCTCCGCCGGTGGTTGTCGTCACAGTCGTTTCTTTTTTTGTAACAGTCGCACTCATGGTATCCGTCTGTCCGCCCTTTGTTGCGTTAGCTGTCAAGGTTATGATTCCGGATGAGTCATTCTGTGCCAAAACATCACAGGTCCCCATTTCATTATCAAAAATAATATTGGATAATTTAACTTTTTGAGTTGTATTGACCACATTGTCATCCAGATACGTTGTGAATTCATTTCCCGCCAATGTGGCATCTGCATTTAAGTACGCCACCACAGTATCAATAGCTGATCTTGCCGTGAAATAGGCTTGCTGTTTGGCACTTTGATTCACACTTCGCTGATGCATGGATAAAGAAATCCAGCCGATACTGATACCCAAGATAGCAAAAATCAAGCATAAGACCAATACCCATACCAACGCAGATCCTTTATTTTTCCCCATTCGAATGCCTCCTATCAATAATAGGTCAATCCCAATCCAGTGAGAATCGCCGTAATGGAATCCCTGCTTGTTACCTGAGCATTAGTCAATGCGTTATACTGGGTATTATCATATGCTGCTTGAACTAAATCCAAAGAACTGCCGTCTGGCACAAGATAATAACCTTTTTTTAGAGTATTAGGCGCTGTATTTTCACTTTTATCTTTAACAGTAATGTCACCCCACAAATAAATGAGCGTCTTGCTGCCAAAAATCAAATGCTGGGTATTATTAGCATAAATAGTATTAGTTGCTGCCTCACCAATGGAAGCAAAATCTACATTATATGTTGCGCTGCCGTTATTATTATCACCGCTACTCAAAAAATTAAAAGGAATATTGTTATTAAAAAAGACAGCTCTAATATATTGGATAGTACCCGATGTTCCATTCGAAGACACTATTCCACTGACATTAACTGTAGTGTTTGTTATCGCCTTTCCAAATACATAGCCATTTAACCTATCTTTAATTTCCAAATATGTGCCTTCTTCAAATTGTCCGTTTGTTTGAATAAACTGTCTATTAGTTGTAAACGAATATGTTCCATTTTTATAAGTAACCTCCCCATATCCGGCCAGATAAGCGTCTGTACCATCAATTGCAGGCAACTTAACAGATGGTATTGTTTTTGTCGTTTGAGCCGGATTGGCAATAAATACCTTGTAATCAACCGTTGACTCCAACCCTCCGCCACCACTCGATGCCGTAGCAGTATAAATATTGCCATTTACATTCTTATTATTTATGGCAACAGTAACTGCATTTGGATTGGCAATACTATTATTTTCAATTTTACTTGAACTCAACTGGCTGGCATTTTTTATGTTGACACTTTTCCCCATGACTTTAATGGCTGAATTAATGCCATACGCCAATATCGCAAACACAAACACAAACAACACCAGCGCCACCGTCACCTCAATCAGCGTCATGCCCCGATTATCCATCAACCTCTTTTTTATCTTCTTCATCATAACCCGGCACCTCCCTGATAATTTCAATCCGCGGTCCAGTGGTTTAACCCATTCCAACTTACATTTATAATTCTACACGTTTTCACGCAACCATCCCGGCCATTACACCGGGTATCTTCCTCTTTTATCATCATGCACCCTTCCACTCCATTTGTCAAGAACCATTTTGACAAATCGAAAGGATTAATCAAGGAAAACAATTTTTCCCTGATTAACGTTTTTTATTCAAGCAAACAGTCATTCTCCTAATCACTGCGTCGCGGCGTTGCCATTGGTCCCGCTGTAGGCCATGTACACGTTCAGGGTCACGCTCCCCTTGTTGTCGGTGGTGGTATTGGAATACTTCATCACCTGGATTTCCGGGTGGGCGTTGGCGGCGTCCAGCAGGGTCAGGAAGGCGGCCTCGCTGCCGGTGTAGGTCACGGTGACGGTGGCGTAGGTGATGCCCACGTTGCCGGACTGGTCCGAGGAGGTGCTGGTGCTGCTGTTGCTGTTGGACGTGCTGCTGGAGCCGTTGGATATATCCGAGCTGTTCGAGCTTGAGCTGCTCCCTGAGGAGCTGCTGCCCGATGAACTGCTGGAGCTTCCGGAGGAGGAGCTGCTGGAGCTGCTGCCGCTGGAACTGGAGCTGCCCGAGGAGCTGCTGCCCGACGAGCTGTCGCTGGCCGATGCCCCAAAGGTGGGCAGGGTGCCCACGGTGACGCTGTCGATGGACAGGCTCACCGGGGTCAGGCCCTGGCTGGACACGAAGGTGGTCACCAGGGTGTCGATCTGGGCCTTGTTCAGGATCGCCGAATAGGCCGCCTGCTTGGTCACCAGGTTGTTCTGGGTGGCGGTGAGCAGGGACTGGTTGGATTTGAGCGAGGTGATGGCCATTTCCACGTTCTGCTGCTGTTCCTCGGCCTGGCTGACCTCGTCCATCTTGTTCTGCAGGCCGCTGAGCTGGGGAAAAATCACCAGGAACAGCGCCGCCATGACCAGGAGGAACATGCCCAGCAGGTAGAGCAGGGTCTTTTCCCGCTTGGAGAAGTCGTAATTGAGGGCCGGGAATTTCTCCTTCAGCTCTTCCATCAGGGGCTTCTGCTCGGCCTTGACCATGGCCCGTTCTTCCTTCTTCTTTTCTTTAAGGGACTGCTTCTGCTGGCGCTTCAGGGCCTGTTGCTGCTGCTTTTCGGTCTTGGCCAGGGCGCGCTGGTTCTTGATCCCTTCAATGGGTTTCTTTTTTGCTGGGGGTTTGCCGATCATCAGGACCCCCCTTTCAGGACGGCGGTATAGCTGAAGTCGTAGGTCGCGGCCGCCGTGGTGGTGGCCGTGGTGCTCACCGTGGTGCTGGTGGTGGTTCCCGTGGAGCCGCCGGAATAGGTGTACCCCTGGTATTCCACCGAGGAAAACAGCCCGGAGTTGATCAGGTTGTTGAGGTACACGGCGCCCTGGTAGGCGTTGCTGGCGCTGGCCGTCACCTCCATGCTGCCGGTGGAGGCGTCATAACTCAGGGTCTTGACGGTGACGCCGTCGCCGGAGGAGATGATCTGGGTCATCTTGTCCGAGTTGACCCCCGGGTAGCTGGCGATGGCCGAGTCGTTGGCCGTGTAGGCGGCCAGCTGGCTCTGCACCGAGGTCAGGGTGTTCTGGACCTGCTGGGCCTTGGCGTAATTGGCCGCGTTGGTGGCGTCGTTGACGTAATCATTGGCGATGTTGATGCGCCGCTGGAGGAGCAGGTTGGCCACGGTGAAGCCGATGAAGGCGATGACCATCACGGCCACGATGGCCAGTGGCGGGATCAGCGCCTTGTTCTTTAAATTGATGCCACTCTTGGCCTTGCCGCCCTTGGTGAAGGCCTTGAGCAGGTCGATGGCGTCCTTGGTCTCGAAGAGGGCCGCGGCGGGGATGAACCCCGCATCCAGGTAGAACTCCGCGTCGGACTTGGGATTCTGGTGGATGTTGTCGGTGGTGGGAAGGAGGCTGGTGGCCACTTCCATGCCATCGGAATAGGCGTTGATGCTCTGGATCTCCTTGTCCGTCACCCCGGAAAAGAAGGCCCGGTTGAAATCGTAGGGCGATTTCTGGCTCTTGTGGAGCTGGAGCAGGGAGCTGAGCTTGCCCATGACCTCCATGGTGAAGGCCTCGCTCTCCCGTTCCGCTACGATGCGCGCCTGGCTGGAAAAGATGTAACGGCCGTTTTCAAACAGCGCGTAAAGCAGGTTGCTGCCGTCCATGCCGAAGAGGGCGAAGGTCTGGCCCGCGTAATCCGGCGTGTGGTCCACGTAGTCCACGATGGCGGACAGGGCCGTGTCGATGCTCCGCAGCTTGATGCCCGCCCGGTCGAACAGGTGCTTGAAGGAGGCGATGACATCCCGCTCCATGGCCACGGCGAACATGTTGGTGCCGCCCTCTTGCCCGGCGGTGCCCTTGTAGTCCATGACCAGCTTCTCGAAATTGGCCGAGTCCTCGAACTCGTGCCGGCAGACCTCTTCCAGCTCCGCGGGCTTTAACTTGGGCACGGGCAGGCTCTTGTTGATGGCCAGGCTGGTGTTGATGATCAGCCGGACGTTCTTGAAGGCCACGTGGTACTCGTCCGCCGCCCGTTCCAGGGCGTCGTAGAGCAGATCCTCGTTGGTGATGACGCCGTTGATGAGCCCGCTGCCGTTGAGGGGCACGGTAATGAAATCCTTCACCGTCAGCCCGTTCTTCTTGAGCTCTCCCTGGAGGATCTGGAGCTGGCTGTTGGCAAAGTAAATGCTTGTCTGTATCATGCTGTCTTATCCTCCAATGTTTTGGTATAGGGTAATGATGGGCATCATGACCGAAAGCATGACGCTCCCGATGATGAAGGCCATGAAGATGATCATGATGGGCTCGATGAAGGTGACCAGCCGCTGGATCGCCATTTCGGACTCGTAATCGTAGGAGTCGGAGATGGAGATGAGCATGGAGTCCAGGTTCCCGGATTCCTCCCCGATGAACACCGTGGAGATGAGCTTGCCGTCGAAGCCGTCGATAATGTTCAGGGCATCGGACAGGGTCCCGCCGGTGCGGACCTTGTTTTCCGCCTCGGGGAACTGGCTGGTGATGTATTCATTGCCCACGATCTTGCTGCCGATGTCCATGGCGCGGATCATGGAGAGCCCGCTGCTGTACAGGGAGCTCAGGGTCCTGGCGAAGCGGGCCGTATACACGATGCCCATAAGCTTGCCCACCTTGGGCAGGTGGAGCTTGAACCGGTCGAACTTCACCCGGATGGAGGGCACCTGAAGCAGGGCCCGCACCCCGAAGAAGATGCCTGCCATGACGATGAGCACCCAGATCCAGTTCACCGTCAGAAACCCGGAGATGTTGATCATGATCTGGGTGATGACGGGCAGGGTGATGCCGTTGAACAGCTCAAAGAACTGGGGCAGGATCACCGTGAAGATCAGCATGACCACCGCGATGGTGACCACCAGCAGGATGACAGGGTACACCATGGCGTTGCGGATCTTGGTGTGGAGCCGGTATTCCTTTTCGTAATACACGGCCATCTTCAGGGCTGTTTCCGCCATCTGCCCGGATTCCTCCCCGGCCCGGAACATGTTGATAATGAGCATGGGAAAAGAACCCTTGGTCTGTTCCATCGCCCGGGACAGGGTGACCCCCTGCTGGACGGACTTGTACAAATTTTCGTACACGGTTTTGACCTTGGGTTTGATATTCCGCTCCCGCATGATGCCCAGGGCGCGGATCACCGTGATCCCTGCGTCCTGCATGCTGTATATTTCCCGGGAAAAGTCTGAAAGCTCCATGTCCTTCATCTTGTAGACCGTCTTCTGCACGTCCACTTCCCGGCTGCTGATCAGGAATTGATCCTGTTCCCGCAGGTGTTTCCTCAATGTGTTTACGTCCGGCGCCTCAAATGTACCTGTCACCGTTTGGGACGCCAGATTTTTCGCGCGATATCGATAAGTCGCCATCCCAAATTTCTCCATTCACATCTTGATTTCTTTTTCCCAATTTCCCGTTTGCCATCACGCCAGTCCGAAGATTCCCAGATACCAGGCGATGATGGACGCGCCCCAAAGCTGGGACACGGCGATGCCGATGGCCAGGTAGGGCCCGAAGGCCATTTCCTTTTCACCGGTCTTTTTAATCATTTTGACGATGCCGACGATGCCTCCCAGCACCACGCCGATGAAGGCTGCCAGCAGGGTTCCCTGCCAGCCCAGGAGGAAGCCGGCCACGGCCATGAGCTTGATGTCCCCCATGCCGAAGGCCCCCAGGGCCACGGCCAGAACCAGCAGCGGCACTGCGATCACGAACACCCCGATGACCCGGCTGATGAGGTCCGGCGGGCTCTGGAGGAACGCCGCCGCCACCGCCGGAACGATGAGGGCGATGACCAGCCCGTTGGGGATGATCATGTGGTCGAAGTCGATGAACACCACCGCGATGAGGATGGCCTCCGTACAGAAGGCCACCGCCGCCATGGGGGTGTACCCGAAGCGCCACACCGCCGCCAGCGCGGCCAGGCCGCCCAGCAGCTCCACCGCCGGGTAACGCACCGGGATGGGCGCGCCGCAGCGGCGGCATTTCCCCCGCAGGAACAGCCAGGAGAACAGCGGAACGTTATCATAAGCCGCAATGGGTGCCTTGCACTGGGGGCAGAAGGACCGCCCCTTGGCGATGGAGATGCCCAGGGGCACCCGGTAGATCACCACATTCAAAAAGCTGCCTATGCACAGGCCGAAAACGAAGACGAAAGCATTGATGATAAAATAGGCCATTTCCAGCGTCATTTCCTGATCCCCTCCGGTGTGGGTGTGGCCAGGGGGGCCTCACTTCCATTGATAAGGACCTTATCCCCTGGGTTCAAACGCACCTTATCGCCATCCTTTTCAAAATAGATGGCGTCGATGGTGCCGTTTTTGTCGTAATCGAAAATCGTGAGCTTGGTCACGCCGTCAAACATCTCGTCGCTGGCCACGTACTTGCGGATATCCTCGGCATCGGGGATGGTGTACGGATGGTCAGCGGTGGCCTCGGCCACCTTTTCCGTGGCCACGGCCTGGGCGGCGATGTAGAAGGCCCGGGCGTTGGTCACCATGGCCTGCTTCCTGGCCTGGCCGATCATCCCGATGTACCCGGGGATGATGAGGACCGCCAGCAGGGCGACGATGACGATGACGCAGACCATTTCGATCATATTGTAGCCCCGTTCATCCGAGGTCATTTTTCCCAGCCAGCACTGTGCCATGGCCCCCCACTCCCTTTCCAATGTTGTCTCCCGATTAACTCGTACTCATTATAGCACATCCCGGATGGACATCCCAATACAGAACTGCCTTTTTGAGGAAAAAAATTGCGGTCCTGCCCACCGTGTTTAAGAATTGTTCCATGGGACATAATATTTTTATGGAACGCACGGATTTTTGCGCTAAAAAAGCCCCCATAAAGGGGGCTTTTTTGCCGTATTCTGTTATGCGCCCAAGTCCTCCACCACCAGCACCCGGGGCCCCGCAGGGGCCGCCGGACGGGCCGGGGGAACCGGGGCCGGAGCCGCTTTTTTTCCGTCCCGTTCCTCGAAGAACTTCAGGGCCACCTTGGGGAACAGCGCGTAGCTGAGGACATCCTCCTCGCTTTTGGCCACACCCTTGAGCTCTGCCCGGAGCTTGTCCATTTCCGGGGGCAGATCGTCCGCCGGCCGGTGGGTGATCACTGGCGCGTCGCCGATGGCCATCCTGCGCACCTCCTCGTTGACCTCGCCGGGGAGCCGGCCGTATTCCCCGCGGAGCAGGGCCTTGGCTTCCTGGGGGAACATCTTGTAGCGCCCGGCCAGCACGTTCATCACCGCCTGGGTGCCGACGATCTGGCTGCTGGGGGTCACCAGGGGCGGGTAGCCGAAATCCTTGCGCACCCGGGGTACTTCCTTCAGCACCTCGTCAAATTTGTCCTCCTGCCCCGCCTGCTTGAGCTGGGAGATCAGGTTGGACAGCATGCCCCCAGGCACCTGGTAGGTCAGGGTGTTGGTATCCACCCGGAGCACCTTGGGGTCCAGTTCCCCTTCCCTCTGCAAGGTATCCGCCACGGTGCGGAAGTACGCCGCCGCCTTGGAAAGCACCGCCAGGTCCAGTCCCGTATCCAGGTCCGTCCCCTTGAGGGTGGCCACCAGGGATTCGGTGGCGGGCTGGGAGGTGCCGTCGGCCATGGGGCTCAGGGCGCAGTCCACGATGTCCACCCCGGCCTGGGCGGCCATGAGGTAGGTCATGTCCCCGGTGCCCGTGGTGTTGTGGGTGTGGAGATGGATGGGCACATCCACCCCCGCCTTGAGCCGCTTCACCAGGCTGGCCGCCTCGTAGGGCAAGAGCAGATTGGCCATGTCCTTGATACAGATGGTATCCGCCCCCATCTGGGCCAGCTCCTGGGCCAGCTTCACAAAATAATCCTCGTTGTGCACCGGGCTCAGGGTGTAGCTGATGGCCGCCTCGCAGTGGCCGCCGTATTTCTTGGTGGCCCGGATGGCGGTTTCCAGGTTGCGGGTATCGTTGAGGGCGTCAAAGGTCCGGATGATGTCGATGCCGTTTTCGATGGATTTGGCCACGAAGGTCTCCACCACGTCGTCGGCGTAATGCCGGTAGCCCAGCACGTTCTGGCCCCGGAGCAGCATCTGCAGCCTGGTATTGGGCAGGTGGCGTCTGAGCTGGCGCAGCCGTTCCCAGGGGTCTTCCCCCAGGAAGCGCATGCAGGCGTCAAAGGTCGCCCCGCCCCAGCATTCCAGGGACCAGTATCCCACCGCGTCCAGGAGCTCGCACCCCGGGAGCATTTCGTTGATCGTCATCCGCGTGGCCGCCTGGGATTGGTGGGCGTCCCGCAGGATGGTATCGGTAATCTTCAAACCCATAGAATTCCTCCTTCTGTCAGCCGAACAGGGCGATGAGCACCCCGGCGGCGATGGCCGTGCCGATGACCCCGGCCACATTGGGGCCCATGGCGTGCATGAGCAGGAAGTTGGTCGGATCGGCTTCGCTCCCCACATTCTGGGAGACCCGGGCGGCCATGGGCACGGCGGAAACGCCGGCCGAGCCGATGAGCGGGTTGATCTTTTCCTTTAAGAACAGGTTCATGAACTTGGCCAGCAAGACCCCGCCGGCGGTGCCGAACCCGAAGGCCACCACCCCCATGCACACGATCAAAAGGGTCCGGGGCTGGAGGAAGGTGTTGGCCGTCGCCGTCGCCCCCACCGAGATCCCCAGGAAGATGACCACGATGTTCATGAGCTCATTCTGCACGGTTTTGGAAAGCCGTTCCACCACACCGCTGACCTGGAGCAGGTTGCCCAGCATCAGGCAGCCGATGAGGGGTGCCACCGAAGGCACCAGCAGAGCCACGAAGATGGTCACCACGAAGGGGAAGATCATCTTTTCCGTGTGGGACACGGGGCGCAGCTCGGTCATCTTGATCTTGCGCTCCGACTCGGTGGTCAGGGCCTTCATGATGGGGGGCTGGATCACCGGCACCAGGGCCATGTAGCAGTAGGCCGCGATGGCGATGGGCCCCAGGAGCTCCGGCGCCAGCTTGGACGACACGAAGATGGCCGTGGGGCCGTCGGCGCCGCCGATGATGCCGATGGCGCCGCCCTGGGCCTGGGTGAACACCCCGGAGGCCGCGCAGCCCAGATAGGTGGTAAAGATCCCCAGCTGGGCCGCCGCCCCCAGGAGCAGGCTCTTGGGATTGGCGATGAGGGGCCCGAAGTCCGTCATCGCCCCGACGCCCACGAAGATCAGGCAGGGGTAGATCTCCAGCTTGACCCCGATGTACAACACGTCGATGAGGCCGATGGTCACGGGCTTCCCCGTCACCGCCGACGCTGCCCCGCCGAAGGCCGCCCAGTCGATGGTGCTGCCGGCAAAGAGTTCCTCGTGGAAGATGTTGCCCCCGGGCAGGTTGGACAGCAGCACCCCGAAGGCGATGGGCAGCAGCAGCAAGGGTTCGTAATTCTTGACGATGGCCAGCCAGGCCAGCAGCATGGCGATCCCCAGCATGATGAGGTTACGCCAGTCCGCCGCCAGCAAAGCGAAGCCCGTCTGATTGATGAAATTTACAATGGCATCCATAAGCTTATCCTCTCCCGGACGCTTACGCGATCACGCAGAGCAGGGTGCCGGAATCCACCGTCGAGCCCTCGCTGACGGTCAGCCCTGTCACCACGCCGTCCACCGGCGCCACGATCTCGTTTTCCATCTTCATGGCTTCCAGCACCACCACCGGCTGGCCGCGCTTGACCGGCGTGCCGTTGGGCGCCTTGACGCTCAGGATGGTCCCCGGCATGGGGGCCTTCACCGGTTCCCCGGCGCCCGCGGGCTGGGCCGCTGGCGCTGCCGGCGCTGCCGGAGCCGCTGCCCGGGGGGCTGCCTGGCTGGCCGCCACCGCCCCGTCATCCATGGGCTCCACCGCCACCTCGTACTCCGTCCCGTTCACAATCACACGATAATTCTTCATCACATCATTCCTCCAATCCTGAATTCAACCCCGGCGTTTGATGGATACGATGCGTATCCCCGCCGCGTCTGTTCCGCTTTCCTCGGCAATGGCCGCCGCAATGGCCGCCGCCAGCTCACCCCGGTTGGGAATGGCCGCCCCGGCACCTGCCGGAAGGGCCTCAGGCCGGGCCGCCGGCTGCTCCGGCGCCGCCGGATTCCGTGCCGCTTTTTTGGCCTCCACCGAACCCACGATGGCGCTCATGGCCTTGCATAAAAACACGATGATGATCAGCCCGATAAACACCGTGCCCATCCCCATGAGGACCACAAATCCGTTTGACATTCAATCGACCCCCTTTAATCTTTTTCAATATGTTAAGATTTTAACACTGTTTCCAAAAAAGGCAAGATAATATCTTGTCCTCTTTTCCGGGGTCGGAAAATTTTTTCGACAAAAAAACCGCAAAAACCGCATAATTCAGCCATTTTTACGTGATGGACCATTTTTGTCCCGATGTGACAAAATTGTCGAACTGTCGCCACACACTTAACAAACCCTGCAAAAAGGACAAAATTTTACCCTTTTAAGCTTTCCCTTTTTTGAGGCAAAAAAATAAAACGTCTGATTTCCCTTTCCCATCGGGCAAATCAGGCGTTAATTCCCTCTATTTAGATCTTACGCTTTGTTTATATACACTGAATACCGTGACCTGCCACTCCCGCAGGCCTTAAACCATGGCAGCGATGCTGCCGACACCGAAAGACGTCTTCTTCTGGGCGCCCTTGAATTCTTCCGCGCCGATCCCGCACATGGGGCAATACCAGCCATCCGGCAGATCCCTCAGAGCCGTTCCCGGCGCAATGCCGTTTTCCGGATCTCCAGCTGCTGAATCAAAGGTATAACCACACAGAGGGCATTCGTAGTCTTTCATTTTGCGTACCTCCCGCCACCAATGTAAACACTGGTGTTGTTTCATTAATAAATTTACATAATGATAAACCCATTTTACAAAGTTTGCAAGAAAGAAATATTTTTTGACGTCCCTTTACTTAAGGTAATTTCCACCCCGCATTAAGCATCACTCATGTTTTCCTTCCCCAGTGGGGTTCACATGGATCATGCAGTGCTTCATGGTGGGGTAAGCGGCCTCCAGCTCATCGTGGACATCCTCTGCCACGGCATGGGCCTCCTTGAGGCGCATCTCCCCGTCCATGGCGATTTCCAGGTCCACGTAGAAGCAGGCGCCGAAGGTGCGGGTGCGCAGATCGTCGATGCCCTGGACCTTGGGATGGGCCAGGACCATCTGGCGGATGCCCGCCGTGGTGGCATCATCCACCGAGGAATCCAGCATGCGGCTGATGCTGTCCTTGCCGATATCCACCGCCACCTTGACGATGAGCACGGCGATGACCACCGCCGCGATGGGGTCCAGAATCGGGAAGCCCAAGCGGGCCCCGGCGATGCCCACCAAGGACCCCACCGAGGAGATGGCGTCGGACCGGTGATGCCAGGCGTCCGCCTTCAGGGCCGAGGAATTGATCTTCTTGGCCGCCCCGATGGTGTACCAGTACATCCACTCCTTGACCAGGATGGAGGTCACCGCGGCGACGAGGGCCAGGACCCCTGGCGCCTGGATGGGCGTGCTGTTCATGTTGATGATCTTGACGATGCCGGTGTAGCCGATGGCCGCCCCGGTGACCATGAGGATGGCCGACAGGATGATTCCCGCCACGCACTCCATGCGGTCGTGGCCGTAGGGGTGCTCCTTGTCCTTGGCCTGGCTGGAGATGTTGACCCCGGCGATGACGATGAAGGTGGCCAGCACGTCCGAGGCCGAGTGCACGGCATCGGAAACCATGGCCCCGGAGTGGGCGATGATCCCGGCCGCCAGCTTGAAGGCGGTGAGCAGCACGTTGACCACGATGGATACCGTGGAGACGCGCATGGCGATCCGGTGGTTGGCCCGGACCAGCTCGCTGTTGGCGTCATCCCGGGCGGTGCTGCCGGTAGTTTGACTTAAATTCATATTTTTCACTTCCATTTCAGATGCAGACATTTCAGTCATTCCCATTAGTGTAAGGCTCCTTTCCGTGTTAGTCAAGGCTAATCGTCCGGGTTAGCCTCCGCAATTTTTCGCAGGTGTGAAATTTCCTCGCCGTAACCCGTCATATCCGGTTGGGGGGTTTCCAGGAAGAAGGGCAGGTGGCGCAATGCCGGGTGGGTGACGATGGCCTCGAAGGCGGGCCAGCCCAGGCTGCCTTCGCCCAGGCGGGCGTGGCGGTCCTTGTGGCTGCCGAAGGGGGTCATGCTGTCATTGAGGTGGATGGCCCTCAGGCGATCCAGGCCCACGGTGCGGTCAAAGTGGTCCAGCACGGCGTCCAGGTCCCCGGCCAGGTCATACCCGGCGGAGAAAACGTGGCAGGTGTCCAGGCAGACCCCCAGATGCTGGGGATGGGCCGCTCCGCCGATGATGGCCGAAAGCTCCTCAAAATCCCGGCCCACCTCGCTGCCCTTGCCCGCCATGGCTTCCAGCAGAACCACCGTGGTCATATCCGGCGTCATGACGGCGTTGAGGGTATCCAGGATCAGGCCGATGCCCGCTTCCGCCCCCTGGCCCACATGGCTGCCGGGGTGAAAATTGTACAGGGAGCAGGGCAGCTGCTCCAGCCGGGCCAGGTCTTCCCCGAAAGCCCGCCGGGCGAAATCCCGGGTATCCGGGGAAGCCGAGGCCATGTTCAGGGTATAGGGCGCGTGGGCCAGCAGGGGCCCGAAATCGTGGGCCGCCATCACCTGCTCCATGGCCGCCACATCGGCGGGGTCCAGGGCCTTGGCGTTGCCACCCCGGGGATTGCGGGTGAAAAATTGAAAGGTGTTCGCCCCCACCGCCACCGCCTGGCGCGCCGCGTGGGCGTAGCCCTTGGCGATGGGGATGTGGGGACCAATGATCAGTGACATAACGTTGCCTCTTTCCTATAGATGCTGGTCCGGTGTCCCTGGATACTGATACAGAATCCATGGACACCGGACGCGTAAGAATTACTCTCTATTTTAGAATGATTCTATCTTAGCATAAATAACTGATGGCGTCAAATGGGCCGTTTGGATTAAAAAAAGGCCGGGACATTCCCGGTCTTCGGTGCGGCGTTCTTATTTGGCTGTGGTTTCGTTGTCGCTGTGGAGCTGGGGCAGGGCTTCCATGGCGGCCTTGAGGAGCAGGGTCAGGATGCGGCCCTTTTCCGGAATATACACGATGCCGGCGGACAGCTTGATGGGGGATGTGAGGTGCATCTCCTCTTCCGCAGCCCGGGCCCGATCCTTGATGTGGTTCACGGTCTTTTCCACCGCTGCCTTGTCCTCCGCGTCCCGGATCAGGGTGGTGAACATGGTCCCCGAGTAGCGGCCCACCACGTCGCTGCCCCGCAGGTTTTCGGCGATAAGCCGCCCCACGGCGCGCAGCACCCGGTTGCCCACGTCGAAGCCCATGGTTTCGTCGATGGCGTCCAGCCCTTCCAGGCGGAAGGAGATCAGGGCCTTGCGGCTCTTGTCTTCCTTGTCCTCGATGATGTGCTTGATGGTCAGGTCCGTGGAAACCCGGTCCAGGATCCCCGTCACCTTGTCCATCTGGAGCAGGGCCGTCTGGTGCAGGTCGTCGGGGGCCAGCTCCACCCGTCCCACCATGTGGAAGGCCTTGTTCTGGCCGATGGTCACCGGCCGGTAATAGGCCCGGCACCAGTGATAGTCACCGTCATCGCCCTTGAGCAGGAAGTCCACGTTGTCCCCGGAACGGTTGCCCTTAAGGGCGTTGCTGAATTCCCGGATGGTGCTGCTGTGGACGTACCGCGTGCTGGGCAGGCTTTCCAGAAAATATTCCATGTTGCGCTCCTTGGGCGTGCCGTCGGGCGTCAGATGGACGAAGAACATGGTGTCCTTGAGGACATCGTAGTCGTAACACATGCTGTTGGTGTATTTGGCCAGGGTCTGGTACCGCTCTTCCTGGGCGCTCTGGATTCCCGCCCGCGCCTGGGCCTTAGCCAGGTCGATGAAGGTGAGGCCCACCCGGACCCGGCCATCCTCCCCGGCTTCCATGGACCAGCTCCGGGCGTCGATCCATACCACCCGGCCGTCGTCCAGGGAGACCCGGCAGATTTCTTCCCCGGCCTCGCCCTGGGCGCTGGCCCGCAGCATGGCCATCACCTGGGGCAGGTCCCCGGGGTAGAACCACCCGAAGAAGGTGTCCCCCAGCTCCGCCGCCGTCACGTCGGCGCAGCCGAAGAATTCATCGTACCAATGATTGCGGTATACCGGTAAAAAATGCCCGTCCTCTTCCTGGACAAAAAAAATCACAGCGCATGGCATGGCATTTAAAATGTCATTTTCTGTATGTGCCCCGTGTTTGATAGCCTGCTCTTCATTCGCTGTCATGCAGTTTCCTCCTGTGAATAAGAATTCTCAAATCTTTTTCCACGTATATCTTATCACATGAAATCTTTTAACACAAGTGAAAACGTGAGGATTTTGTGAGTGGGAGATTTTTATCTGGCGATTCTACTATTAATAATGAACAAACGAGGTATTTCTCAGAAAAAAATTCACTTTGTCTACGACAATCGTACGAAGATTCTTTCCGGGTATAATCATTGTATTTCTTATATTATACAATATCAAAAACATTCACATTGCCAATCGGAAGGATACCCAGAAACAACTCTCTCTTATTTACAGTACTCAATATAAAGGGTTATTTGTATCCAAGATAGATAACCAATTTTCTCAAAACTGTTTAAATCTCCCTTTGTCACCCCAAACCTTTCTGTTTCCTTTAAATTTTCAAAGTATTTTCAATAAAACCTTGAAATAACCTTGGAAGGGTGCTAGAATAAGTCAGAAGTTAATTATAAGGTAATTTAAAGGTTCCGATTACATTCAGCATTCCATTCAAACAGAAAGAAAAGTGAGGCATTATGGTCGTTAATACAATTTACATCTTATTGTTCGCTTTGGGCGTGCCCTTCTTCGCCTACGGACTGTACTACCTGTTCATCGGCTTCCTGGGATTCAGGAAACACAACACCTTCCCCCAGGTCGCCCCGAAGAATCGTTTCGCCGCCGTCATCGCGGCCCGGAACGAAGGCGTGGTCATCGGCAATCTGATCGACACGCTGAAATCCCAGAATTATCCGGAAGAACTCCTCGATGTGTACGTGCTCCCCAACAACTGCACGGACAACACCGAAGAAGTGGCCCTGGAACACGGCGCCAAGGTCTTCCATTGCTCATCCAAGGTCCACTCCAAGGGTGCGGCCCTGGAAGAATTCTTCGACGATACCTTCGCCAACAACGATGTGTACGATGCCTTCTGCATTTTCGACGCCGACAACCTGGTGGACCCGGGCTTCTTCATCGCCATGAACAACGCCATGTGCTCCGGCGAAACCATCGCCCAGGGTTACCGCGACAGCAAGAACCCCGCCGATTCCTGGATTTCCGGCTGCCAGTCCATCTTCTACTGGACCCTCAACCGTTTCCTGAACCTGGCCCGTTATTCCGTCGGCATGTCCGCCGCCCTCAACGGCACGGGCTTCATGGTCGCAGCCAGCATCCTCAAGGACGGCGGCTTCCGCACCTTCAGCCTGACGGAAGATATCGAATTTACCACCCAGTCCATCATGAAGGGCCACCGGGTGGCGTGGGTACCGGAAGCGCTGACCTACGACGAACACCCCATCGACTTCAACACCTCCTGGAAACAGCGCAAGCGCTGGTCCACCGGCACCATCCAGTGCTTCAGCCACTACGCGCCGCTGCTGTGGCAGCAGTTCAAGGAAACCAAGAACTGGTGTGACCTGGATATGATCCTCTACCTCTTCGCACCGCTGGAACAGATTTTAACGGCGCTGTACAGCGTCAGCACCTTCGTCGTCCTGTGCCTGCTCTATGTGAACACCCAGGTATGGTCCGATGCCCTGACCTTCGCCCTGGTCTTCAGCGGCGGCGGCGTACTGCTCAGCTTCCTGTACACAGCCTTCGTTGTCAAGCTGGAACACCACAAGATCAAACAGATCAAGGGAGCCTCCTTCTTCTCATTCTGGTTCTTCCTGTTCTCATGGGTGTTCATCAACATCCTGTGCATCTTCAAGCCCATCACCACCTGGGAACCGATTGAACATACACAGAGCGTCAACCTGGCCCAGCTGCGGCGGATTGAAGATTAACCGGAACCGAATCGTAAATAGATCAAACAACCGAATCAAATACCGAATCAAAAAAATGTATGAAACGAATTGAGCCCGGCCGCTTCTCAATGAAGCGGCCGGGCCTTTTGTTGTTCCTTGTATCCTATTGTATCCTATTGTCTGTCTCTGCGCTCCAAAGGCCTTTGCCTGTGAAGCGCTTTTACAGGAAGCGCCTACATATCCGGATGGGCTTCCAGGTACTGGCGGATGAGCTCCAAATCCTCTTCGTCGATGATGATTTCCGAATCCCCGCTGTCCAGCATGACTTCTTCCGGAAGGACGTTTACCGCCGCCCGTTCCTGATTGACCACATTGCCGGCCACGTACTGCTGATTCTCCTGTTTTTCCCGTTCTTCCCGCTCGTTAAGCACCTTTTCCCGCTGGTTGAGGTTGGCTTCAATCTTGTCCAGATCGTCGATTCTCAGGTTGATCTGCTGGGATAAACGGATCAGATCGTCCAGGACGCCGTCCACCAGGGATTGCTTGTCCATGATGTTTTTGAGTTTTTCCCGTATGACCTCGCCGGTTTGAAGGATTTCCGCATTGGAAGTGACCGGTCCCAGATTGGCCAGCTCTTCACGGAAGGCATCCACATCGCTTTTGAATTTTTGGGATTGCACTGAATCATCTCCAATATCTGAAACCAAGGTGCCGAGCCGTTCTTCCAGCCTGCTGAAATCACCGGTTTTGGGTTCTTCGTCCTCTTCGAAAAGGGACTCTTCTTCCGATGCTACCGGAACCGTCCCGGAGGGCTGATCCCCGTCGGGCATGATTTCCTCATCCTCGAAGAAGGTCATTTCCGGTTTTTCTGCCAGGGGTTCGATGGTGCTGAAGGTCACCGGCTCCTTGACGCTTTCTTCGTGCTCTGGTCCGGGCGTTTCCCCGGCCTTTTCTTCCGGCTCATCTACTACTTCTTCAAAGAGGTCATCCAATTCATCGCCGCCGGTCATTTCTTCGGCCGGCTGGGTGCCAGCCGCTGCGTCTTCTTTGGCCTCTTCAGCCGGCAATTCGGCTGGAGCCGTCTTGGCTTTCTTTCCGTCATCAAAACCCAATCCATCAAAGGCGATGCCGTCATCTTCTTCCGCCTCTTCATTTTCCATAGGGGCGGAAGCAGGATTCCAGCCGGATGTATAATCCATGCTCTTGCGAATCACATCCGCGTCTTCCCGGTCGGCCTGATCCAAATCGTAAAAGGCATCCGCATCGCCAAGCCGCTCTCCGGGCATTTCCCCTTGTCCTTCCAAAAATCCCTGGCTACCGGCTTCATCCCCCGTCAGGGTATTGAAAATATCGTCCATGGCGTCATCATCTTCATTGAAATGGCCCCGGCGGGATTGGCCGAGCCATTGTTTCTGCTCGCGCCGGTCAGATTTTTTTCCTTTGGCACTTCCGTGCTTCTTCTTCCAGATCAAATGGCTGATGATGATCACAACCAGGTCCGCTCCGGCTGTCACCAGAAGCATCCGGGACGATATGCCGAAGGCCATCAGGTAGTCGATGACGATGATGGCGAAATCCGCCAGCAGGATGAAAAAGCCCGCCGCGATGACGCCCTTGGCCGCCTTGGTCAGGTCACCCAGGGCCATGACCAGTATCTTTACTCCAATAAAAAACAATGAGATGACCGCCAGATCCTTGGTCACATCCATATTCATCACCTTGAACGCCAAGATGACGCCGAACGTGGACAAAAGGACGGCGATACAGTCAAATATCAACAACAATTCCAATCGTTCATTTTTATCTGCCATACAATTACTCCTCAATTCCTTCCTGTTTTATATTTGGTCATTCTGAACCGATGATTCCTGGGGCCCAGACATGACCTCCGCCAGGGCTTTCGACAAATCGTCGGTTCCATCATAAGCCGCCGCGATCTCCCGCATCCGGGCGTACTCCATGGCGAGGGTTCTTTCGCGTTCCGCCACCATGTCCTCCCGCTGTCTGAGCATCGCAAATACTTCCTTCAGCTCGACAAGCATGTGCCGCAAGTCCTCCTCACGCTCATCCAATTCCCTTAATTTCTGGTTGATTGTGTCCAGATCCTTCTCGTCGGCGGAATCATTCCTGGCCCCTTTTCCCCGGTCGTTGGAACGCCCATCGATCATGCGATTGATTTTCCGGTCCTTGATGCGCATTTTTTCTTCAATCTCTGTGCTTTGACCCTGGTTTTCCGATCGATCCGATATCATTGCCCGCTTCCTTTCTTATTCATAAATCCAATTATTTCATTGGTCGAAGAATAATCCATGTCTTTTTATTATAGCAGAACCCGCCTTAAATGTATAATATCTTTATAAAAAAGTGGGACCTATTTACGATTTCCTGCTGTAAATATGGTATAATATGTAAAATATTGTATATGTGCGGACCGACATCCTGTTTTTCAACCCTGGACCGCTATTGACATTATGAATAAGTGAGAGGTTTGATTATTTGGATTATTCAAAAGAGAGATTAAAAGAAAAACAACGCCTGGAAAAATTAAAACCCAATAAAGGGGATTACCGGAATTCCTCCCAGGCGCCCGGTGGTAAAACACCCCTCGGCGGCCAGCGGGTCAAGACCTCCGGTACGCCGCAGCCCCGCCAGAGCGGAACCTCCGCCCAGCCTGCAAGCCACAGCCGTCCGGCCTCACAACGGCGTCCGGCCAGCAGCGGACAGCGCTACAACACACCGCCCCAATCTTCATCCGGCGGCGGCAGGACGGCCAACGGGGGCGATGCCCGGGTCCAATCCCAACGTCCTCCCGCTTCCAGCGGGCAGCGGTACAACGGCCAGCGGGCCTCCGCATCCAGTGGCCAGCGGTACAACGGCCAGCGGGCTTCCGCCTCCGGTGTCCAGCGAACCAGCTCCCAGCGGGATCCCGGCGCCGTTTCCAGGCGCCAGCCTGTCACTGCCGGCGGCCCCCCCATCCCTCCCCAAAAGCGGAGGAAGGGTATCGGTGCCGGCGTCCGGCGGTTTTTGATCGGGCTGGTCATCATCGTGGTCGCCGCGGTCGCGGTGGGCCTGTGGATGCTCACCAACAACCTGAACCCGAACATCGCGGCCGAGGCATCCAAGTACAACATCAGCAGCGAGGCCGCCTCCGTGGCCCAAAGCCACCGCATCGTCAACATCGTCATCTTCGGCACCGACGGCCGGGCGGATGTGGACGGCGAACGGTCGGACTCCACCATGATCGCTTCCCTGGACTTTGAACACGGCAGCATCAAGATTTCCTCCCTCATGCGGGACACCTACGTCAGCATCCCCGGCAATGGCTTTGACAAGCTCAACGCCGCCTATTCTTTGGGCGGGGCAGACCTGGCCCTCCAGACCATCAACCAGAACTTCGACACGGCCATCACGGACTACGTATCGGTGAACTTTGAGTGCATGGTGGAAATGGTCAACGCCGTGGGCGGCGTCAACGTGGACATCTCCTCGGACGACGAGCTGTACTGGCTCAACCAGTACCTCATGGACGTCAACGACAAGGTCGGCTCCGCATCCCCGGATGTGGCTGGCACCGGCACCCAGCTTCTGGATGGCAGCCAGGCCCTGGCCTACTGCCGCATCCGCTACATCGGCAATGGCGATTTTGATCGGACCCAGCGCCAGCGGACGGTCTTCGAACAGGTCCTCAACAAGGCCATGGCCCTGAACCCTGTCCAGCAGTACAATCTGCTCCAGAAGATCATGCCCTACGTCAAGACCTCCATGGACACCAACGAAATCCTCAAATACGCGGCCAACGTGGCCCTCATGCGGAACCGGACCATCCAGCAGAAACAGATCCCAACGGATGAGTACGTGCAGACCGGTGACCTGGACGGCGTATCCTACGTCTTCCCGGTGACCCTGGACGACAACATCAAGGCCCTGTACAATTTCATCTACCAGATTGATTACACGCCGTCTACCGACGCCCAGTACATCAGTAAAAAAATCCAGAATGTGTGGCAATACTAACTTATGAATAAGCTAAAAAACTTCATCCATTCCGACCTGTTCGCCGAAATCTTCCGTTTCGGCGTCACAGGCGGCGTTTGTTTCCTGATCGACTACGGCACGCTGTACGCCCTGACGGAATTCGCAGGCATCAATTACCTGTGGTCCTCGGGCATCAGCTTCACCCTGTCGGTCATCGTCAACTATTTCATCTGCGTCAAATGGGTCTTCAAGGAAGCCGGCAAGCAGGACACCCAGTCCGCCGTCATCTTCATCGGATCCAGCGTGGTGGGGCTGGGCATTAACCAGTTCCTCATGTGGTTCTTCGTGGAAAAGCTGGGCATCTACTACATGATCGCCAAAATCTTTGCCACCCTCATCGTCATGGTGTGGAACTACATCATGAAGCGCAAGGCTGTGACCAAGAACGCGTAAAAAATAATACCGGCAGCAAGATGACAAATCGTCTTGCTGCCGGTATTTTTATGTTTTCTCGTCTCAATGATTAATCTGAAAGCTTGTGGATGAACAGGCCGCTGCGGAGCTTGGGCTCGAACCAGGTGGACTTGGGCGGCATGAGCAGCCCGGCGTCGGCGATGGCCATGAGCTCGGCGATGGAGGTGGGATACAGGCTGAAGGCCAGCTTCATGTCGTCCCCCGCCCGGCGTTCCAGTTCGCCCAGGCCCCGGATGCCGCCGACGAAGTCGATACGGCTGTCCGTCCGGGGATCGGCGATGCCCAGGATGGGGGCCAGCAGGTTGTTCTGCAGGATGGCCACGTCCAGGCTTGCCACGGGATCCGCCGGATCGTAGCTGCCTTCCCGGGCGGTAAGCTTGTACCACACGCCGTCCAGGTACATGCCGAAGGTTCCCTTTTCCACGGGACCGAAAGCCCTTTCGCCCACGGCTTCCACAGCAAAGTCCTTGTCCAGGGCCTTGAGGTAATCTTCCGCGGACAGGCCGTTCAAATCGGCCACGACCCGGTTGTAATCCAGGATCTTGAGCTGGTTGTCCGGGAAAAGCACGGACAGGAAGTAATTGAATTCCTCGTCCCCGGTGTAATCCGGGTGCTGTTCCCTGCGCATCTGGCCAACCTTGACGGCGGATGCCGCCCGGTGGTGGCCGTCGGCGATGTACAGGCTGTCCACGCCCTTAAAGGCGCCTTCCAGCCCGGCGATGGCCGCGGTGTCGGCAATGACCCACACCCGGTGACGGATGCCGTCCTCCGAGGTGAAGTCGTAAACCGGAGCTTCCTTTTTAACCTGATTGATGGTGGCGTCTATGGCCGCCTGGCTGCGATAGGTCAAGAAGATGGGGCCGGTGTTGGCGTCGCAGGCGTCCACGTGGTGGATGCGGTCCGCTTCCTTGTCCGCCCGGGTGAGCTCGTGCTTCTTGATGGTGCCGTCCAGGTACTCGTCGATGGCCGTACAGGCCACCAGGCCGGTCTGGCTGCGGCCGTCCATGGTCAGCTCGTACAGGTACAGGCAGGGCGCCTCATCCTGGAAGATGGCCCGGCGGTCAAACAGCCGCTGGAGGTTCACCGCCGCCTTGGCGTAGACGCAGGGGTCGTAAATCGGCGTCCGGGGATCCAGGGTGGTTTCCGGGCGGTCCACCCGCAGGAAGGAATCGTACTTCCCCCGGACCTCGCCCCGGGCTTCGGCACGGTTGTACACGTCGTAAGGAAGGGCCGCCACGTCGGCGGCCTTTTCCGGATAAGGGCGAATGGCTTTAAACGCTCTGATCGTTGCCATGGGCACCCCTATTTGATGAAACGGACGCGGGTGACGCCGTCGATGCCGCACAGGTCGTTCTTGACCTTTTCATTGACATCGCTGTCCACGTCGATCATCGTGTACGCGTATTTTCCTTTGTTCTTATTGGTCATATCGGAAATATTGATATTGTCCTTCGCCAGGATGGCCGTAATCTGCCCGATCATATTGGGAATGTTCTTATGGGCGACAGTGATGCGGTGGGCACTGCTGCATTCACCCATATTGCAGTCGGGATAATTGACGGAATTGACGATGTTCCCGTTTTCCAGGAACTGGCGCATGGAATCCACAGCCATGGTCGCGCAGTTTTCTTCGCTTTCCGGTGTGGAGGCACCCAGATGGGGAACGTTGATGGCGTTCTTCATCTTCATGGTTTCTTCACTGGGGAAGTCGCACACGTAAGCGGCCAGACGGTCTTCTTCCAGGGCCTTGGCCAGGGCTTCGTTGTCGATGAGGCCGCCCCGGGCAAAGTTCATCAAACGCAGCTCGGGCTTGCACACTGCCAGCAGATCCGCGTTGACGTAATTCTTGGTTTCTTCCATATAGGGAATGTGGATGGAGATATAGTCACAATTTTTAAAGATGGCTTCCAGGCTGGAGGACCGTTTTACTTTTCTGCTTAACCCCCAGGCGTGTTTGATGGAGATGAAGGGGTCGAAACCATAGACCTTCATGCCAAAATCCACAGCCATGTTGGCCACGAGCACCCCGATGGCGCCCAGGCCGATCACGCCCATTTTCTTGCCGTACAATTCAGGCCCTGCAAAAGCTTTCTTACCCTTTTCCACAGCGGCGGCCACATCGCCGTCCTGATCCTTGAGGGACTTGGCCCATTCGATGCCGTCCACCACCTTACGGGAGGAAATCAGCATCCCCATGGCCACCAATTCCTTGACGGCATTGGCGTTGGCCCCGGGTGAATTACAGACGACGATCCCTTCTTCGGAGCAGCGTTCCAGGGGGATGTTGTTCACCCCGGCGCCGGCGCGGCCGATGAATTTAAGGGATTCCGGGAATTCCATGTCGTGCATCTTGGCGCTTCGCACCAGGATGGCATCGGGATTCTGGACGTCATCGGCGACAATGTATTCGTCCGTTAATTCTTTCAAACCTTTTTTGGAAATGTTGTTCAGGGTCTTGATATTATAACTCATTTTTGTTTATTTACCTTTCATTCATGCCGCAGCAAATCTGGCCAACTTCGAAACTCCCCAGTCTTTGACTGCGCGCGTAATGTCGGCCGGCGATCCGGCCATGGTGCCAAAACGTGATGTCGAAAATACGAACGGGCTTATTTGTTTTCCATTTCGAACTTCTTCATGAAGTCGATGAGGGCCCGTACGCCGGCTTCCGGCATGGCGTTGTAGATGGATGCGCGCATCCCGCCGACGGTCCGGTGACCCTTGAGATTTTCCAGGCCCGCCGCCTTGGCTTCCTTGACGAACTTGGCGTCCAAATCCTTGTCTCCCGTTACGAAAGGAACGTTCATGAGGGAACGGTCTTCGGCCACGACGGTGCCCTTGAACATGCTGCTGTTGTCCAGGAAATCGTACAGCTTGGCCGCCTTGGCCTTATTGATGGCTTCCATGGCCGGCACGCCGCCCATCTTCTTGACCCACTGGTAAACCAGGCCGCAGATGTAGATGCTGTAGCATGGCGGGGTATTGAAGCAGGAATCGTTGTCCGCGTGGGTCTGGTAATTGAGCATGGTCGGGGTGATGTCCATGGCGTTGCCGATCAGGTCCTTGCGGATGATCACGGCGCACACGCCGGCAGGTCCCATGTTCTTCTGGGCCCCGGCGAAGATCAGTCCGAATTTGGACACATCGTACACTTCCGACAGGATGTTGGAAGACATATCCGCGATCAAGGGCACATCGCCGTTCTGGGGCAGGTTGTCCGGACGGAACCGCGTCCCGTAGATGGTGTTGTTGACGCAGATGTACAGGTAATCGGCATCGGCACGCATCATGTCCGGTGTGATCTTGGGGATATAGGTAAAGGTCTTGTCAGCTGAAGACGCGATGGCCTTGGCGTCACCGTAGCGCACCGCTTCCTGATAAGCCTTCTTGGCCCAGTTGCCGGTCAGGATGTAATCCGATTTATGATTCTTGTTCATCAGGTTCAGGGCCACCATGGCGAACTGCATGGAACCGCCCCCCTGCAGGAACAGAATTTCATAATCATCCGGTACACCCATCAGTTCCTTGTAATCCGCTTTGGTTCTGGCCAAAATGTCCGCGAAAGCCGCCGAGCGATGGCTCATTTCCATGACGGACATTCCCGCGTCGCCATAGTTGACCATTTCGCTGGCCGCTTTTTCGAGTACTTCTACCGGCAAAGCAGATGGGCCGGCAGAGAAATTGTAAACTCTTTCCACAATACTTCCTCCTAAAATTTTTTACCGTAATGACGGCACTTTCAATTATAGTAGAATGATGTTTTTTTTTCAATCACCCAAGCTGAAAATTTTTACATCAACCCTTTTCAAATTGATCTTTTTTCCAATAAAAAGCCGGCCCCGCAGAGTCTTCCATTCTGCCGGGCCGGCCGCCTGTCATTTCCAGATTAATTTGAATCCAGGGTCACCGTCGTCTTGTCCGGGGAAACGGACTTGACCTGGCCCTTGGGGGTCTTGACCTGGACCAGCACGTCGTAGGTGCCCTTGGTCTTGCCGTTCAAATCCACCCAGGCACTCAGGTCCTTGGTGTCGATGTCCTTAAGCTCCGAGGCCGTCCCCTGAAGGGTCACGAAGACCGAGCTGTCCTGGACCTTGGTGACCTTGAGGTCCGCAGGCACGTTCTGCTTGTCGATGGTATCGATGGTGTAGCTCTTTTCAATCAGGGCCTCCACCGTGGCCGTGGCCGAAACCTTGCTGTCACTGCCCATGAGGGTGATGCCGTCGGGGACCTTGATCTGCACATCCCCCGTCACACTGGCCGTGGCCCCTGCCACTCCCAGGGCCGAGGTGCTCAGCTCCGACACGGCATCCAGGCTTTCCTGCTTGCCGCCGATGGTCACCGTGGTGGGCGTGACCTTCACCCCCGTCACCTTATAACCGCTGGACACATCCCCCACGGTTTTGGGAGCGGTCACCGTCACCGTCTTGGTATTGCCCACGACGAGGTTCGCCCGGACCACCCGGGGAGCGCATTCCACGCCGGCCACCACATTGCCGCCGCTGTCCACCGCCGACACATCCAGATACTGGGTCGTATCCGCCGTGATGCCCTGGACGTTGGCCACCGCCGTGATCTTCGCGACCTTGGCCAGTTTGTCCGTGTCGCCGGTCACCTTGACCTTTTCCGCCGACGTCGCCGAAATGACGGACAGGTTGCCGTCGGGCTTGCCGCTGGTGGTCACCGACACATCCTGTTCCTTATCCTCGTACTTTTCCACCTGGATCTGCAGGGCCTCGGGCCGGATCTCGTCCAGGCCGATGGAATTGGGCAGGCCCTTGATGACGACCTTGGGCGTATACGTCCCCGCCGACGTGGCATCCTGGAGATCAGCCTCCGCGGTAATCTTGGACAGGTCGATGGATTCCATGTTCTTTTCCGTCCCCTTGACCTTCAGGTTGACGTAGTAATTCTTTTCTTCACTTAAAACCAGGCCATTTTCCTTCAGGGTGTCCGTATTGGTCAGGGTGACGGGAATATCCTTGAGGTCCTGGGTCACCAGGTCGATGGATGTCCCGTTGACGTAGACCCACAGGACGATGGCCAGGGTTATGGCGATACAGATGCGGAATACCTTTTCCCTTCTGGGATTCTTATTCGTCTTTATCATGCTTCTTCCCCCAGAATATCAGTTTGTTTTTGTCATTGCTGTCGCCATCCGACTCGTCATCATCCTTGGTGAAATGATCCGCCAGAAGCAGCTCCAGATCCTCCATGGTGAGGTCCCGGGTAAGGCCGCCCCGCTCCGCGTAGGAGACGATGCCCGTTTCCTCGGAGACGATGATGGTGATGGCGTCGGACTGCTCGGAAATGCCGATGCCCGAGCGGTGCCGTGTCCCCAGCTCGCTGCTCAGGGTACGGTTGTCCGTCAGGGGCAGCAGGCAGCCCGCCGCCCGGATCTTGCCCGTCCATAAATTGACGATGACCGCTCCGTCGTGGAGGGGCCGGTTGGGCGTGAAAATATTTTCCAGGATTTCAGCGGAAATATCGGCGTTGAGCTCGATGCCCGTGGACACGATGTCGTTGAGCCCCGTATTGAGCTCACACACGATGAGGGCGCCGATCTTGGCCTGGGCCAGATCCCGCACGGCACGGGAGATCTGGGAGATGTGCCGCAGCACCTGGTTCTTATCTGAACGGCGCATGTAGCGGTCGAACATCTTGTTGTTGCCCAGCTGTTCCAGGGCCGAACGCAGCTCCGGCTGGAACACCACCACGAAGATGATGAAAGCCCAGGTGAACATGCTGGTCAGAATGTAGTACAGGGTCGTAAAACCGAGCCAGGAGCAGAACGGGATCAGGACCAGGATGAAGATGATGCCCTTGACCACCTGCTCCGCCTGGGTGCCCCGTATCCACATTAAAATTTTATAGATGATATATGCGATGATCGCCACCTCGATCACCGCGCTGACGGTGACCCGTGACTGGATGTATACCCATAATTCGTTCATTATTCTTTCAATGCTTTCCTATTTTTTTCTTTAATTATACACCATCTTCGTGGCAAAACCCATGGTCATAAATCAGAATTTGCAAACTTTACAACTTTACATTTTACTTTACATTTTATTGACATTTAAAAATTACATCCTCTGGAAATTATTATCGAATCTTTTTCCAAAAAAAGCTTTACAAAATGTGTAAACCGTTTTATAATGGACACATAGAAGGACGGAGGAAGATCAGCGTGATAACCGGATCGGCAACCTCAACCCAGCAGTGGATTCACCGCCAAAAGCGCCGTCGAGCGTCTACCAACGGATGTCCATCAGGCGGATAAACAGGGCCATCCAACCAGTGCTATCCACACCAAAACTGACCATCACGTCCAAATCCAGGGAAAGGGGTGAGACCACCAGAAATGAATAGTGCAGAATTTCGGTAAGGCCAGCGGGTCCCGTCAAAGGGAATCGCTGGTCTTGATTATTTTTTGACCTTTCCCCTTTTCTTTTCACGGCTTTAAATCATACCATCCTTCCATTAAAAAAACATGAAAAAAAGCCGCACAGGGCGGCTTGATTAAGAATGTTATTTGAATGGATGCAGCATAAAGGCTTATTCGAAGGCGACCATGAGTTCGCCGGCTTCCACCTTCTGGCCTTCGGTCACATAAATGCTCTTGACCTTGCCGGCTTCCGCCGCGACGATTTCGGTTTCCATCTTCATGGCTTCCACCACGACCAATGGCTGGTTTTCCTTGACTTCGTCCCCTTCGTTGACCAGCACCTTGAGGACGGTGCCCGGGATGCTGGAGCCGACCTGCTTCTTATCCTTGGGATCGGCCTTGAGCATGGTGTTCTTGGTCCGCGAAGCGGTGGAGGAACGGTCTTCCACCTCGATCTGGCGGCGGAAGCCGTCGATTTCGAAGGTCAATGTCCGTTCGCCGTTTTCGTCCAAATCGCCGATGGACACCAGACGGACCATGTAGCGCTTGCCGTCGGTCACTTCCACCTCGGTCATTTCCCCTTCACGCAGGCCGTGGAAGAAGACATGGCTTTCCATGCGCATCAGATCGCCGTAATCCCGCTGGAACTTGATGTAGTCCTTGTATACCTTGGGGTACATGGCCGCGCTGATGACCTGGCGGCCGGAGAGGTCCATGTCAAATTCATCTTTATAATCCTTGCGGATGGCGTCAAAATCCTCGTCGGGCAGCAGGGTGCCGGGGCGCACGGTGATGGGTTCCGTCCCCTTGAGGACGATATTCTGGAGCTCCTTGTTGAAGCCCCCCACAGGCTGGCCGATCATTCCCTTGAAGAAATCCACCACGGAATTGGGGAATGCCAGGTCCTTGCCCTTTTCATAAATGTTTTCCGCCGTCAAATCGTTCTGGACCATGAAGATGGCCAGATCGCCGTTGACCTTGGAGGACGGCGTCACCTTGACGATGTCGCCCAGCAGCTGGTTGGCCACCTTGTACATGTCCTTGACTTCCTTGAACTTGTGGCCCAGGCCGAAGCTTTCCACCTGGCCCTTGAGGTTGGAGTACTGGCCGCCGGGGATTTCCAGATCGTAGATTTCCGTGCTGCCGGTCTTCAGTCCCGATTCAAACTTGCTGTAAACGGGACGGACGTCCGCCCAGTAATCGGAAAGCTGCTGGAGGTCTTCCTCGTTCATGCCCGTATCGTGGGACGAATGGGCCAGAGCCGCCACGATGGAGTTCAGGTTGGGCTGGGAGGTCAGGCCGCTCATGCCGCCCAGGGCCGCGTCCACGATGTCCGCACCGCCGATGGCCGCCATGATGGCCGCCGCCACGCCGTTGCCCGCCGTGTCGTGGGTATGGAAGCGCACGGGGATCTTGACCTCTTCCTTCAGGGCCCGGATCAGGTTGCGGGCCGCCACAGGCTTGCACAGGGCAGACATGTCTTTGATGGCCAGGATGTGGGCCCCGGTCTTTTCGATTTCCCGGGCCATCTTCACGTAATAGTCCAGGTTGTACTTGGTCTTGCTGGTATCCAGGATATCGCCAGTGTAGCACATGGCCACTTCCGCCACCTTGCCGGTCTTCAGAACCTCTTCAATGGACACCTTCATGCCGTCCATCCAGTTCAGGGAGTCGAAAATCCGGAAGATGTCGATGCCGGACCGGGCCGCCTGCTGGATGAATTCACGGATGACGTTGTCGGGATAATTCTTGTAGCCCACGGCGTTGGCACCCCGCAGGAGCATCTGGAAGCAGATGTTGGGGATGCGTTCCCGCAGCTCATCCAGCCGCCGCCAGGGGGATTCCTTGAGGAAGTTGTAGGCCACATCGAAGGTCGCGCCGCCCCACATTTCCAGGGCGAACAGGTCCTGGCCCAGATAGGCCGTTTCCTGGGCGATCTTGATCATGTCCCGGCTGCGCACCCGGGTGGCCACCAGGGACTGATGGGCATCCCGCATGGTGGTATCCCCGATGAGGAGCTTCTTCTGGTTGAGGGCCCATTTGGCCAGGCCGTCCGGCCCCTTTTCGTCCAGGATCTGTTTGGTCCCCCGCAGGTTTTCAATCTTATTCGGAATCACCGGAACCTCCGGTTCCCTGAATTCTGGCTTGACCCCATAGGTTTCATTGACCACCACGTCGCCGATGTAGCGGATGGCGTCGTAAGCCGGGCTGTTTTCCTTGGAAATATCAAAGAGCTCCGGATGATCGTCGATGAATTTGGTATCGCACTGGCCGGCCCGGAACAGGGGGTGTTCCAGCACGTTGATCAGGAAGTCCTTGTTGGTTTCCACCCCGACCACCACCGTTTCCTTCAGGGCACGGAGGGCCTTGCGGCGGGTATCCTCAAAGGAGCGGCCGTAGGAGGTGCTCTTGAACAGCAGGCTGTCGTAATAGGGCGTGATCACCGAGCCAGTGAAGCCGTTGCCCCCGTCCAGACGGATCCCGGGGCCGCTGGCCGTCCGGTACATGTCGATGCGGCCGGTGTCCGGCATGAAGTGGAGCTTGGGATTTTCCGTGGTCACCCGGCACTGGATGGCGTAACCCCGGGTGGCAATGTCCGCCTGGCTCTTGATGTTGATTTCGTCCGAATCCAGGGCATAGCCTTCTGCCACCAGGATCTGGGCCTGGACCAGGTCGATGCCCGTCACCAGTTCTGTGACCGTGTGTTCCACCTGGATCCGCGGATTCATTTCGATGAAATAGTGGTTGCCGTGCTTGTCCACCAAAAATTCGATGGTCCCGGCACTGCGGTAATGGACGGCCTGGGCCAGCTTGATGGCATCGGCGCAGATGGCCTGACGCTTTTCTTCCGGCAGGAACAAAGACGGCGTGAATTCGATGACCTTCTGATGGCGTCTCTGGATGGAGCAGTCCCTTTCAAAGAGATGGACCACGTTACCGTAGGAATCGCCCAGGACCTGGACTTCCACGTGTTTGGGTTCTTCCAGATATTTTTCCACGAAGATCGTGCCGTCGCCAAAGGCCTTGGTGGCTTCACTGACCGCCGAATGGTATTCCTTGAGGAGGTCCTTTTCCTCACGGACGATACGCATCCCCCGGCCGCCGCCGCCGGCCGCCGCCTTGAGGATGATAGGATATCCCGCCACCTTGGCGTATTCAATGGCTTCCGCGTCGGAGGTGATGGGTTTTTCCACCCCGGGAATGGTGGGAACCTCGACGGATTTGGCCAGCAGCTTGGACTGGATCTTATCCCCCATCTGTTCCATCATTTCATGGGTGGGTCCGATGAATTCAATGCCCGCTTCATGGCACTTGCGCACGAAGATCGGATTTTCAGACAAAAATCCATAACCCGGATGGATGGCATCCACATCCTTTTCCAGAGCCAGGGCGATGATCTTGTCCATATCCAGGTAAGCCTGGACAGGCCCTGTCGTCCCCGTGATCAGATACGCCTCATCAGCCTTGCTTCGGAAAAGGGACATTTTATCTTCCTGGGCGTATATGGCCACTGCCCGGATGCCCAGCTCATGACAGGCACGGATGACCCGGATGGCGATTTCTCCCCGGTTGGCAACCAGGACTTTTTTAATTTTTTTCATTACAGCTCCTTTCAACTTCTCAATACATACAGTATACAAAACATCCATCAAAAAAGAATAAGATAGATATTTATTCACCATTATAAAATACCCCTTTAATATTTAAAAGGGGTATTTTTAATTTTCTCACGATATTTTTTTGCGTTAATGGTTTTCTTTTCGCAGCCATTCCGTATGCTCTTCCTGAAGCTGCTTACTTTGGTCCATAATATACTGAAGGAACGCCTTATAGCGCCCTTTGTAAGCTTTATTCCTTATTCGGGTAACATTTTTATTAATGACCTCTTTTTCCCTTTCAGGAACGTATATTTTTTCATTATTATTGAATTTATATTCCGCGATTTTCAGGGCACAATCCAGTCGTTGTTCGTAAAGTGCGGCCATTTGTGCGTCAATCTCGTCTATTTTCTGTCTGATATCTTCCATCTGTCTTCCTCACAGGGACAAATCCAAAATGCATAAAGCCGTGACCGCTTCCACCACCGGCGCCGCCCGGAGGACGATGCAGGGATCGTGGCGGCCCTGGATGGCGATGACCGTATCCTCCCGGCGGGCCATATCCACCGTTTCCTGTTCCTGGGCGATGGAGGGCGTCGGCTTGAAGGCTACCCGAAAGACCAGGGGCATGCCGTTGGTGATGCCGCCGTTGATCCCCCCGTTGTGATTGGTCCGTGTCCGCACCGCGTCCCCGTCCATGAAAAAGCAGTCGTTGGCCTGGGAGCCGCGCATCCCCGTCATGTCAAAGCCCGTGCCAAATTCCACGCCCTTGACCGCCGGGATGGCGAAGAGCAGCGCCGACAGGCTGCTTTCCACCGATTCAAACAGGGGATTGCCCATGCCGCCGGGCAGTCCCGTCACAAATCCCTCGATGACGCCTCCCACCGAGTCCTGGGCCGCCCGGGCCTGGCTGATTTCCTCCAGCATGGCCGTTTTCAGGCCGCCGTTATAGAGCGGGAAGGTTTCATCCTCAAAGGCCATGTCCGGGTACGCTTCCGACGGCAGATGCTTTTCATCCCATACGGGTCCGATGGCCACGATCCGGCTGCCGATCCGCGCCCCCGGGTAGGTGGCTGCCAGCACCTGCCTGGCCACCGCCCCGGCGAAGACCATGGGCGCCGTCAGACGGCCGGAAAAATGGCCGCCGCCCCGGTAATCCTGATAACCGCCGTAGCGCAGCCACCCGCTGTAATCCGCGTGGCCCGGGCGCATCTTGTCCTTGGTCCGGCTGTAATCCCTGGACTGGGTATTCCCGTTGCGGATGATCCCCGCCAAAGGCGTCCCCGTGGTCCGTCCTTCAAAAAAGCCGCTGACGATTTCCACCTCGTCCGCTTCCTTCCGGGGTGTGGCCAGGGCCTTTCCCCGGGAACTCCGCCGGTCCATCTCCCGGGCGATGGCCGCCAGATCCAAGGGAATGCCCGACGGCAGGCCGTCGATCACCGCCCCGATGGCCGCGCCGTGGGATTCGCCAAAAACCGACAGCTTCAGCCGGTTGCCCCAATTTGAACTCATTGGATGTTGCCTCCCATCTTTTCAAAATCCCGCCAGAAATCCGGATAGGATTTTCTGACACAGTCCGGCCGGTCCAGAACGACCGGTTCCCTGCAGGCCATGGTGGCCACCGCCACCGCCATGGCCACCCGGTGGTCGTTGTAGCTGTCCACCCAGCCGCCGGTCAGTTCCGGAACGCCCCGAACGGTCAGCCCCTCCGGTTCCTCGGTGATGTCCGCCCCCAGGGTTCCCAGCACGTCCGCCATGGCCGCCAGCCGGTCCGATTCCTTCAGACGCAGCCGCCCGGCGTTGGCGATATGGGTTTCTCCCTGAGCCAGCGCCGCCATCACCGTGAGGATGGGCACCAGGTCCGGGCATTGGGAAACGTCCATGGTGATGCCCTTCAGCGCCGATGGCCGCACCCGGAATCCGCCGTCCACTGATTTGATGTCGCCGCCCATTTCCCGGATGAAATCCACGATGGCCCGATCCCCCTGGGCGGAATCCGCCGCCAGGTCCAGGCAGTCCATGCCCCAGCCCAAAACACCGGCGGCCATCCAAAAGGCCGCCTGGGAATAATCCCCCTCGACCCGGAAATTTCCCGGGCAATAGCGCTGGCCGCCTTTTATTTTGAAGCACGTGTAGCCGTCGTTGTCCACCGCCACGCCGAAATGCTTCATGACATCCAGAGTGATGTCCACGTAAGGCCGGGACTCCATGGGGCTGGTCATGAGGATTTCCGAATCTCCGGCAAGCAGGGGCAGGGCCAGGAGCAGCCCCGTCACGAACTGGGAGGACACGTCCCCGGGCAGCTCGAAGCGCCCGGCGGAAAGACGGCCTTCCAGAGTCAGGGGCAGGGCCTTGCCCGGTTCCTCGCAGGTCCAGCGGATGCCCTGCTCATCAAATATTTTGAGGTAGGGCGCCATGGGCCGCTCCGCCAGCCGTCCCCTGCCGATGAGACGGACGCCCCGGGCATCCAGAGCCGCCAGGGGCGCCAGAAAGCGCAGGGTGGAGCCGGACTCGTTGCAGTCGATGGTCTGGCTGCCACCATGGACCTCGCCGGTACCCGTTACGGTCAGCGTCCAGCGGCCATTCCCCTCCGGCACCCTGGTGATTCCGGCCCCCAGGGCCGTCATGGCCTGGCAGGTCGCGGTGATATCTTCCGATAATAAAAGATTACGGATGGTGCTTGTGCCCGGCGCCAGCGCCGCGCAAATCACCATCCGATGACTGACACTTTTTGAAGGGGGGATCTTGATGCTTCCCCCCAGTTTTTCAGGCGTAATTGTAAGTTTTTCCATGCAGTCCGCCGATCACATGAAAAGCTGGATGGCCTTGTCCTTGTGGACACGGACGATCTCCGCCGATCCGATGGTCGGCATCACGCACACGTTGAGGATATCCCCCTCGAACTTCTTGTCGTTTTTAAGAATCTCCTTGACCTTTTCCATATCCATTTCCGGCAGCTCCGTGGGCAGGCCGTAGGTATCCAGGATCACCCCCAGGTTGTTCAGGTCCTCTGCCGGGGTGATGCCCTCGCGGTTGGACATCCGGGTGATGTTGTACATGCCGATGGCCACCGCCTCGCCGTGGGTATAGGTTCCATAGCCGAAATAGGTCTCGATGACGTGGCCGATGGTGTGGCCAAAGTTGAGGATCCGGCGGATGCCCGATTCCCGTTCGTCCTCTTCCACCACGTTACGCTTGATCTGCAGGCACTTGGTGATGATGTCCTCCATGTCCTCCATCAGATCCTCCTGATACTGGTAGCCCATGAGGCGGATGAACAGCTTGGACGAGCTGATGCACCCGTACTTGACCACCTCGCCCATGCCGTCCATCAGGAAGTGGTCATCCAGGGTTCCGAGGAAAGAGGGGTCCACCAGGACCGCCCGGGCCGGATAAAAGGCCCCCACCAGATTTTTGCCCACATTGAGGTCCACGCCGGTCTTGTCCCCCACGCTGCTGTCCACCTGGGCCAGCAGGGAGGTGGGGACCTGGAAGTAGTCGATGCCCCGCAGGTAGGTGGCCGCCGCAAAGCCGGCGATGTCCCCCACCACGCCGCCGCCCACGGCGACGATGGCGTCTGCCCGGGTGACGCCGTATTCCGACAGGTTATAATAAATATTTTCAACCGTCGCCAGATTCTTGGAGACCTCCCCGGGTTCGATGACGATGCCGTACACATTGCCGCCGAAGGATTTGAGCTGCTTCTTGACCAGCCCCATGTAAATCTTGCCGACGTTTTTGTCGGTAATCACCACCAGATTCCGGTAGCTTCCGAACAAATGGTCCATTTCGAACAAATGATCCTTGAGGCCGCTTTCGATGTAAATTTCGGTTTCGTGTTTTATTTCTGTGGAACAAGTTAATTTTTTCATTGTATGATCCGATTCCTCTTTCTCAATCTTTATTCTATTTTAATGCAATCAGGCAACTATTTCAACTCTAAGTGAAGTAAAAACTTGCAAATCCTTTACCTATCCTGTATCATAGAACTTAATAGATTACATCATTTCAATTGTGTATTGTATTGTGTACAAAGGAGTCCCCCCATGAAAAAAGCCAAGAAAAACAAAAAAGAAAAAACTGAACCCCAGGAAAAAAAGAATGCCGCCCAGATGGTCCAGGATGTCCAGGATCTGACGACCCTGTTCGCCCAGAGTGCCGAACACTACACCGCCCTTTTCAACGCGCCCTTCGTCCTGCCCGACGGAACGGCCCTCCATCCATCGGAAATCCGGATCCTCATGCTCATTGACGATCATAGGGAGGAAAATGTCACCTTGACCCTTTTGGCCAGGGAAACGGGCAACAGCAAGAGCGCCGTGTCCAAGCCCATCCGCCGCCTGTGCGACAAAGAGCTGCTGGCAAAAAAGCCCATGCCCGGCAACGGCAGGGAAAATTTGCTGAACCTCACCGCCAAGGGCCAGGAAGCCCTGGACAGCACCCGCAGCCAGCTGACCCAGCGCCTCCAGGCCTTTGACGCCATCGAAACCCAATTCAAGCCCAAGGAGATCAAGGCCATCGCCAAATTTCTGGAAAGCATCCTCGCTCTTTAATTTTATTTATGACTTGAATGCCATAATCACTTCACACGGATTCCGGCAGAAATACCGGCAATCCGTTTTTTATTTTTGCTTAAGTCCTGGAAATGGGGCTTGACATTTGTATTAATATGATAATACAATAAGACAAGAAAACAAAAAAGAACGTTAGTCTGAAAAAGGAGTCTCTCATGAACTTTAAAATTGGAAAAAAAGAACCGAAACCCGCTACCTCCGCCTCATCGTCATCGGCTCCAGCCGTACCCAAAAAGCGCCTGAGCAAGAAAAAGATCATTTTGATCGTCCTCATCGTCCTGGCCGCGGCCATTGGCGGCTGTGTGGCCTACGGCGCTTATCAGGCTCAGAATGCTGCCGTCACGGTCAAGACCCAGAAATTGTCCAAGGGGAATTTAAAACGCACCGTTTCCGCCGACGGCCAGGTGGTCAGCCCCTACACGGAACAGGTCAGCAATTCCAGCGCCGTGCCCATCTACAGCGTGGACGTGGCCCTGGGCAATTACGTGACCCAGGGGGACCGTCTGGCGACCCTCTATTCCAAGGATGAAAACAAATGGAGTTACGTGACTGCCACCACCTCGGGTACCATCACCGCCATCAGCGCCGTGGTCGGCGCCCCGGCCAACGGCGTCCTGTTCACCATCCAGCGGACGGATAACCTGCGCATCAACATGCAGATCAAGGAAGCAAACATTAACACCATCACCGGCGGCATGGCCGTCAACATCACCAGCGACGCCACAGGCAGCCGGATTTATGCGGGTACGGTTCAGAGCATCGCCCCCACCTCCAGCAGCACCTCGACGGGGTCGGACTCAGGGACCACATCCTCGTCCTCCGCATCCTCCGCGGCCAGCAGCGCCAGCACCGGCAAGGCCACCTTCAACGCCGTCGTATCCATCGACAGCCCCCAGGACGGCCTGCACATCGGCATGAAGACCAAGCAGGAAGTGGTGGTGGAGGAAAAGACCGACGCCCTCAACGTCCCCTTTGACGCGGTGGTCAAGGACGGTCAGGGCAACAATCAGATTTTCATCGTCCAAAAGGACGCTGACGGCAAAATGACGGCCAAGGCTGTCCCCGTGACCCTGGGCATCCAAACCGACTCAGTGGTTGCGGTCACGGGCACCGATTTGTCAGAGGGCCAGGAATACATCACCAATCCTTCGGGAATCACCGACGGCCAGTCCGTCACCACGGAGGACGCCCAGACATCCGCTGCCGCAGAAAGGGCGTGATCCTTTGAGCGAAAACACCATCACGATGCAGAACATCGTCAAAAAATACTATATCGGGACTCCCAACGAGCTGGAAGTCCTCCACGGCATCAACCTGGAGGTGGCAGCCGGGGAATTCGTGGCCATCGTCGGGGCCTCGGGGTCGGGGAAATCCACGCTGATGAACATCATCGGCGCCCTGGACCGTCCCACCAGCGGCCATTACGAGCTGGACGGCCTGCCCATGGACACGGTTCCGGACAAGGAGCTTTCCCGAATCCGGAACCAGAAGATCGGCTTCGTCTTCCAGTCCTTCAACCTGATTTCCCGTTCCACGGCGCTTAACAATGTGGAGCTGCCCATGCTCTACGCCCAGGTTCCCAGTAAGGAACGGCGGGAGCGGGCCCAGTCTCTGCTGGAGCTGGTAGGCATGGCGGACCGTTCCAGCCACCGGCCCAACGAGCTGTCCGGCGGCCAAAACCAGCGGGTAGCCATCGCCCGGGCCATGGCCAACGATCCGGCCATCATCCTGGCCGACGAGCCCACCGGCGCCCTGGACAGCCGGACCGGCCGGCTGGTTATGGATATCTTTCACAAGCTCCACCAGGAACAGGGGAAGACCATCATCCTGATCACCCACAACGGCGAGCTGGCTGAGGAGACCGAACGGATCATCACATTGAAGGACGGTCACATCACCGGTTCGTCCGGCACCACCGGTCCGAAGGAGGTGCTCCATGAACCTGCGTGAAAACATCATCCTGGCTGTTGAAGGCCTGCAGCACAACAAGATGCGGGCCCTGCTGACCATGCTGGGCATCATCATCGGCATTGCCTCGGTCATCACCATCGCCTCGGTGGGCAGCGCCGTCTCCCGGTCCTTCACGGTTTCCCTGAACAAGATCGGCGGCAAGACCATCGCAGCCTACGTGAGCCAGCGGGACGTGGACGGCAACGCCACCATGTCCGGCAGTGACCTGATCACAGAGGACATGGTGACCCAGTTCCGCGGACGCTTCGCCAATGAGATCAAATCCATCGGGATTTCCTCAACGGTGGGCACCGGCACCCTGGACGATTTACAAAAGACTCAGGTCAAGATTTCCGGGGCCAACGGGGACAACCTGGCCATCCAGAACCAGAACCTGACCGCCGGACGCAACCTGACCAGTGACGATATCGTCAATGAACGGCGGGTGACCGTGATTCCCGAAGCCCTGAGCCAGTCCTATTTCGGCCGGGACGACGCCGTGGGCGAAACCTTGACCCTCAATTACAAGGACTCGGTTTACCGGCTCAAGGTCGTCGGCGTCTACACCAAGGATACCAGCAGCATGAACATGAACTCCGGCGGATCGAACAACCCGGAAATCTACCTGCCCGTATCCCTGGCCAACATCCTGTCCGGCACCACCACCCAGGGCTACAGCTCCATGACCATCATCGCCTATTCCGAGGTGGACTCGGATGCCCTGAGCAAATCCATCAGCAGCTGGTTCGACAACCATTATTACAGCAACAACACGGATTTCACTGTCAAAACGGAAAACATGGATAAATTCACTGGGGAAATCACCTCCATGCTCGGCACCCTGTCCCTGGCCATCGGCCTGATTGCCGGCATCTCCCTGCTGGTGGGGGGCATCGGCGTCATGAACATCATGCTGGTGTCGGTGACGGAGCGCACCCGGGAGATCGGCATCCGCAAGGCTCTGGGAGCCAGCAACAGCGACATCCGCGTCCAGTTCATCGTGGAGTCCATCATCATCTGCATCATCGGCGGCGCCATCGGTGTGGTGTTCGGGGGCATCTTCGGTGCCATCGCCGGCATCTTCATCAAGATGGCGGTCTATCCCACCCTGCCTTCCATCATCATCGCTGTGGCCTTCTCCATGGCCATCGGCGTGTTCTTCGGCTATTACCCGGCCAACCGGGCGGCCAAGATGAACCCCATCGATGCCCTGCGGTACGAATAGTTCAATTTGCATTCCATCAAAAAAAGACGGCCTATGCCGTCTTTTTTGATGGATTTATAAATCCCCCTTACGATATCCGTTTGGCAATGACCGCCAGCCGCCCGTCGGCAAAGATGCCTTCTTCCGTACAGGTGGACAGGGTGAGCATTTCATCCCCCGGGCTGACCGTCTGGCCGGTATTGACCTCGCTTTTGGCGATGAGATTCTGATAATAGGCCATGAATTCCGCTTCACTGGTGAAATCCGGCCGCCGGTAATCCACATCGGCTTCCACCCGGAAAACAGCCACGATTTGCCACTTCCCGTTGCCCCCCAGCTCTGCCGGCCGGTCGTACTCGATGATGGAATGGCCGGCATAGAAGGTCGAATCCTCCACGTAATTGTGCAAGTCGTCGAACATGACGTGGATGTGGCCGCCCACGTTGAAGATGCTGTGGCCGTAAACCACCGAGTTCCGGCTCCGCGGACTCCACACATAATCCTTGTCCAGGAAGGGCGTTCCCCGCTGGTCCGTGCCACCGTCAAAGGACTCGTTGAGATACCGGCTGTTGTCGCTGGTCTGCACCACCGGCGTATCCACCGAGGTGCCGTCGATCTTCAGCCAGCCCACGGTGTCCGGGTTGATGGCCCGCAGCTTGTCCCAGTCGATGCCGTCGCTGGTCTGCACCTGCATCTTCAAAACCGGCACGTTGTTGGGAAAGAATTCCTTGTACAGCAGATACCCCGCCGTCGCCAGCAGGGCGATAACCAGCAGGATCACCAGGACATCCACGATGGTGATCTTTTTTTTCTTCTTCAGCTCTTTTTCTTTAATTCCTTTAACCAATCCTCACACCCCCACGTATTCAAGTAACTGCCCGTACGTTTCAAAAACGCCCACGGCGTCCGTTGCCGCAAGCTCCGCCATGGACCCATTGCCCCAGGTCACGGCGGCACCGTCGATGCCCACGGCATCCGCTCCCTGGATATCCGTACAGCGGTCGCCGATCATCAGTACCCCGCTTTTTTCCTGCGGCGTATCCAGGCCGAAGCGCCGCAGGTAGGTCTCGATGATGGCCACCTTGCTGCCGCACCCCGCCGCCGGGTCGGGGTTGTAGCCCACCACCCGGTCATCGGTCACGCCAATGCGTCCCCGCTCCACGATGGCGGAAGCGCTTGGCTGCCCCTTGTTGGTGCAGACCCCCACGGTGATGCCCGCCTCCTGGAGCCGGGCGATGGCTCCCGCGGTCCCCGGGAAAAAAGGGTCCGTGAACATGCGTCCGTGTTCCATGTATTCTTCCAGATAATAATCCCGGCCCCTCATGGCCGTCTCCCTGTCGTAACCGAAATCCGTCATGAAGACCTGCTCCAGCGGCGGCCCGATATAAGGCTCGATCACCTCGATTTTGGGATGGGGATACCCCAGCTTTTCCAGGGCGTACTCAAAGGACCGCCAGAACCCCATTTTGGAATTGAGCAGCGTCCCATCCAGATCAAACAGCAAATGACGGTATTTCCCGTCGTCCTTTCTTTCCACTTGCAAACCTCCCACAGCAGATGTCCCTCGTCTGTCTCTTCTTTGTTATCATTATAACATATTATATCTATTATACAAACAGCAGAACGTATATCGGAATCTTTTACAATATTTTTACGCCCATCGGCTATTAATTCCTGTTTTAAAACGCGATTTTATACTATAATTAAAGAAACAGCAAGCTATCTACCGAAAGGACTTTTTTATGAACGACAAAATACATGCCACTATCCTCGACACCATCGGCAACACGCCCATGGTCCGCATCAACCACCTCTGCCCCAATCCCAACGTGGAAATGCTGGCCAAGGTGGAAGGATTCAATCCCACCGGCAGCATCAAGGACCGGATTGCCCTGAAGATGATTGAACAGGCTGAAGACGAGGGCCGCCTGAAAAAGGGAAAGACCATCATCGAGCCCACCTCCGGCAACACGGGCATCGGTCTGGCCATGATCGGCACCATCAAGGGCTACGATGTGGAAATCGTCATGAGTGAGGCCGTTTCCATCGAGCGGCGCAAGATGATCCAGGCCTTCGGGGCCAAGGTGACCCTCACCGACCCCTCCCAGGGCACCGACGGCGCCATCCGCAAGGTGCGGGAGCTGCTGGCTTCCTACCCGAACAAGTATTTCAACCCCAACCAGTTTGACAACAAGTACAACAAGCTGGCCCACTACGCCACCACCGCCCAGGAAATCTGGGATCAGACCGACGGCCGGGTCACCCACATGGTCTCTTCCCTGGGGACCTCGGGCACCATCATGGGCATCGGCATGGGCCTGCGGACCCACAACCCTGACGTCAAGATCATCGAAGCCCAGCCCGTGGTCGGCCACTACATCCAGGGCCTGAAGAACATGGAGGAAGCCATCGTTCCCGGCCTCTACGACCCCGACGCCATCGACGAGCACATCATGATCGAGTCGGAAATCGCCTTTGAGTACGCCAGACGCATCGTCAAGGAAGAGGGCATCTTCGTGGGCATGAGCAGCGGCGCCGCCATGGTAGCCGCCGTGGAGGTGGCCAGGAAGATCGACTCGGGCTGCATCGTCATCATCTTCCCCGACAGAGGGGAAAAATACCTGAGCACCGATCTATTCAACATTGGTTAAGCCGGGCGGATTTCCCTTTTAATTTTCCATAAAACGTGATACAATTAGCCAAAAATAAGAAACCAAACAGGAGGAAACAATTATGGTCATCGTCATCGTCATTGTTGCCATCGTGGCTGTACTCGCCATCTGGATGGTCAGCATGCACAACGGCCTGGTCCAGCTTAAGAACCAGGTGGAAGAAGCCTTTTCAACCATGGATGTCTATCTGAAGAAACGCTACGATCTGATTCCCAACCTGGTGGAAACCGTCAAGGGGTACGCCAAGCACGAATCGGAAACCCTGGAAAAGGTCGTGGCCGCACGGAACACGGCCATGGGCACCAGCCCGACGGACCTGAATGCCAAGATCCAGAATGAAAGTGCGCTGAACAACAGCCTGCGCAGCCTGTTCGCCGTGGCAGAAGCCTATCCGGATTTAAAGGCCAACAGCAATTTCGTCAACCTGCAGAACCAGCTACAGGGCGTGGAAGAAGATATCGCCAACGCCCGGAAGTACTACAACGCCACTGTCCGGAATTTGAACAATAAGGTGGAGATGTTCCCGTCGTCCCTGGTGGCCGGCATGTTCAATTTCACCAAACAGCCTTATTTCGAAATTGAATCAGCGGAAGAACGGCAGAACGTCAAAGTGGAATTCTAATCTTTTTCCACCGGCGATCATTTACCGGCTGCGCCCTGCAGCCGGTCATTTCCCATTTGCGAGGTTCAACATGAAAAAACGGATCCTCTCCTCTCTCCTGGCCGTCATCCTATTGTGCATCCTCTTTCCGGGGGCAGTTTTTGCCGATGAGGGCGGCTACACCACACCGTCCTATGACGTTGCTATCCAGGTAAACGAAGATCATAGCTACAATATCACAGAAACCATCAGCGTCAATTTCACCGAGGACCGCCACGGCATCTACCGCTACGTCCCCCGCAGCGGCACCTATTACCGGGAAATCAACAGCACCCCGACAAAGACGCCCTATGTGGCCAAAGTCACCAACGTCAGCGTGGAGGGCTACAATTTTACAACAAACACCAACAGCGACAGCTTCACCATCAAAATCGGCGACGCCGACTCCACGGTCACCGGTCCCCAGACCTACAAGCTTTCCTACACCTGGGATCCCGGTGACGACGGCCTGACGGATTTTGACGACATGTACTACAACGTGCTGCCCTACGACTGGCCCACGGCCATCGACAGTGCCCATTTCACCATCACCATGCCCAAATCCTTCGACGCGTCCCAGCTCAACCTCTACGCCGGGGATTACGGTGCCATCAACGGCAATGGCGTCACTTATTCGGTGAGCGGCAATACCATCACCGGACAGACCACCCAGGCCCTGAAAGCTGGCGAGGGCGTCACCGTGAACCTGCGTCTGCCCGAGGGCTATTACGTGGGGGCCCGGAAGCCTTTCTCCGCCATGCCCTTTACCTGGGGCGCTGCGCTGATCAGCATCGTCGGTGGCCTCGTGCTCTTCTTCCTGTTCGGACGGGATCACAAACCCGTGGCCCCCATCAGCTTTTATCCGCCCCACGGCTTTACGCCAGCGGAGGTCGGCACCATCCTCAAGGGAACGACGTCCAACCAGGACGTGCTGTCCATGATCATGTACCTGGCGGATCAGGGCTACCTGACCATCGACCAGACCGGTAAATCCGACTTCACCTTCCGCAAGCTCAAGGAGCTTCCCGGTGACGCGCCAGCTTTTGAAAAACGCATCTTCCGGGGACTGTTCAAGGGGAAGAAGGAGGAATCCACCTCCGAATCACTGAAGGACGATTTTTACAAGGCTGTCGACGCCTGCAAGGAGCTGTTGGATACCCATTTCAGCTCCGCAGCAAACCGGCTGTTCACCAATACCTCCCTCAACGCCAAAAACGGCACTTTCGGACTCGCCTTCCTGAACATCCTGGTTCTGGCCACAACCATTTCCTATGCGGAAAAACTCAGCATCATCGTGTCAGACATCGGGATCAACCTGATCATGTGCGCCATCCCATTCTGCGGCTTTTTCTTCCTTGTCAGCAGTTTCTTTGGAAGCACCCGCATCGAATCTGGCGGCAAGAAGGTCATGCGGTATCTCTTCGCCGTCATCGCCCTGATCATCGCTATCCCCATCGTCCTGATGATTTCTGACAGCGCCTTTGACAGCCTGCTGCCCGGAACCGTCGCCTTCCTGGCGGCCTTCATCCTCCTCTTCCTTTACCAGAAGATGGAAAAACGAACGGATCAGGGCAACACCTGGCTCGGCGAGATCCAAGGCTTCAAGACCTTCATCAAAACGGCGGAGGCTGATCGGATCAAGGTGCTGGTGGATGAAAATCCCAGTTATTTCTTCAACATCCTGCCCTATGCCTACGTTTTAGGCGTCACCGACAGGTGGGCGAAGAAATTTGAAAATCTGGCCATCCAGCCGCCATCCTGGTACAGTCCCTACGGCAACTACGACATGTTCAACGCCATCTGGTTCACCAACACCATGAACCACAGCATGCGCGCCATGGGCTCGGATATGATCCACGTGCCCAGCGGCTCCGGAAGCGGCGGCTTCGGCGGCGGTGGCTTCGGCGGTGGCGGCGGCTTCGGCGGCGGCGGCGGCGGCGGTGGCGGCGGTGGCAGCTGGTAAGCCTGCCGGCCATCACCATCACCCAAACATTAGAAAAGAGGAAACTATATGCCAAAAAAACATCATTGCGCTGTTTGTGGAAAAGAATTGGGCTTCAACCGCTACAGCATCCCCCAATCGGGATGCGACGTCTGCTCCGACTGCTTTCGAAAAGCCGGCGGCAAACGGGCCGGTCTGGAAACCATTGAAGATATAAGGGAACACCTGGGACTAAACGCCGATGGAACACCGAAATCGGAACCCCAGGCCGCTCCGGCACCAGCGCCCGCTGCGGCCCCTGCCACCGCTGCTGCACCCCAGCAGGCTGCCCCGGAACCCGCAGAGGAGCCCAAAGCCCCTCCAGTCCAAGGCGGAAGCGGCATGCCGGCCCTCCACCCCAAGGACCGCAACGTCCACGCGGTCATGGTCAGCACCGAGTGCCCCACCGGCAGCGAAGGCGACGCCCTTTATACCCGCCGCCTCAATGAAATCCTGACTGCCATGCAGGACCAGGGCTATGAAATCGCCGGCGTCACCTTCAGCCCCATTCCCGGCGGCGCCAAAACCCTTATCCTATACAAATAAAGGATCTGCAGGCGATGGTCCGCCTTCCAGCGGGGCCATCGGCCCAAAAAAGTAAAGCCAGCCGGGTGCTGCCCGGCTGGCTTTGTTCATTTCCTCAACCATTTTCCCTGAAGGGCCCTGGAGCCCTATTCTTCTGCTTCAACGACTTCTGCATCCGGCGCGTTCTTGATCACGCTGTTGATGCCGTTTTTACAGCTTTCCTTGGTCTTGTAGCCCTCTGATGTGGCGATGACCCGGCCATTGGTCGCTTTCAGACGAAAACGGAACTCTCCTGCCTTGTCTTCGAAAATCTGGAATTTCGGACATTTCATTGGAATATACTTTTCAATGGTCTGATCTTCCACATGAACCTTCTGAACCACATTCTTGATGCTTTTGATCCCATCCATCGCCGACCCCACCTTGGCATAGACCTCGGATGAAGCGATGGTTTCGTGATTGGCCGCCTTTAAATCAAATTTAAAGCCTGTCTTGACTTTTTTGATAACAAATTTACCCGCCATGTCACTCTCTTACCCTTTCTAATGTATTTGCCGGATGGAATAACACCCTCCGACGCTTTAGTTAAATTATAGCACGTTTTCGGCTATTTGGCACCCGCCAATTCATATTTCCTTTTCAGTCTTTCAGCACGAAATACTGTTCGTACCACACAAGGAAGGTGTAAATGGTCCAGACCTTGCGCCAGTTGTCGGAATGGCCGCCCACGTAGTCGTCAAAGATGGCGTTGATGGCCTCCACGTTGAAGAACTGGGCCGCCATGTCGCTGTTGAATTTGGCCCTCACATCCTGGTTGTAGCGGTCGTCGGCCATCCAGATGCGGATGGGCACCACGAAACCCAGCTTCTTGCGGAAGGCGATTTCCTCCGGCAGGACCTTGGCCGCCGCCGTGCGGAAGGCCACCTTGTTCTGGGTTTCGGTGACTTTATATTTGGACGGCAGGCGGGAGGCGATATCGAAGATGCGGGTATCCGTCAGGGGCATGCGGATTTCCAGCCCTGCCGCCGTGCTCATCTTGTCCACGTTGAGGTAAATATCCCCTTCCAGCCAGATCTGGATGTCCACGTCGGACATCTTGGTCAGGGGATCCAGGCCCTCGGTATCTTCGTAAATGTCCTTCACCAGGTTGATGGGCACCACGCCGTCGTAATACTTCTTTAAAATCTGCTTCTTTTCATCTTCCTTCATGATGTTGGTATTGCCCACGTAGAAGGTCTTCAGATTGTCGCCGTAGCGTTCTGCGTTGCGGTACATGTTGTACCCGCCGAAGAACTCATCGGAGCCTTCCCCGGAATAACACAGCCTGGTGTGCTTGGCCGTGGCCTGGCATCCCAGGGCAAAGGCGATGGCGGAGGCGTCTCCCAGGGGCTGTTCCATGTTGTACATGACCCAGGGCACGATGTCAAAGTATTCCTGGGGATGGATTACGCAACGGGAGAATCCCCGGCCCAGCAGGGCCGCCGTCTTTTCAGCCAGACGGGACTCGTCAAAGCGCTCTTCATCGTAGGCGCAGGAATCCGTCATCCCGGCGTCGGACATGGCCAGCACGTAGGAAGAATCCACCCCGCCGGATAAAAAGGAATCGGCGGATTCATCGGCAGTCTTGACCTCGGGCATGATGGCTTTCAGGGTCGTGTGGATTTCATCGGCCCAGTCTTCCAGGGATTTGCTGTCGTCGGGATGGAACTCCGGCTTCCAGTACCGGGTGATGGTGAGCTTCCCGTCCTTCCAGATCAAATAACGCCCCGGCATGAGCTTCTTGACCCCCTTGAAAAAGGTGTCTTCCCCCGCCACGTAGGTCAGGGTCAGGTACAGCTGGAGCATTTCCTGATTGAGCTCCTTCACAAAACCCGGTTGTTCCATGATGGCCCGGATGGTCACTCCGTACAGCAGCCGGCCGTCTTCCGTCACGTAATAGTAAAAGGGCTTGGTCCCGAACTGGTCCCGCAGGCAGAAAAGCTGCCGGGCCTCGTCATCCCACAGGGCGAAGGCAAACATGCCGTGGAGGTGGTCCGCCATGGCGGTGCCCCATGCCTTGTATGCCGCCGCCAGAATGGCCGGCTCCCGTTCCTCCCGGGTCAGGGACGCGTCCACGCCAAGTTCACCGCAGAGCGCCTCCCAGTTTCGGATATGTCCTTTATACGCCTTAATCTCGATCATCTTATCCCTCACTTGATCATTAGAATTTTCCCGCGGACCCTCAATCCCGCAGGGGATGGGTTAAGTATATCATAGGTTGGGCCCGATAGCGAAAAAAAAGCAGACGGCAATCGTCTGCTTAAAATTCAATATGGAGCCTTTGAGCAGATTCGAACTGCTGACCCCCACCTTACCACGGTGGTGCTCTACCGACTGAGCTACAAAGGCATGTATTAAGATGGTGGGAAGAGATGGATTCGAACCATCGTAGACTTAGTCAACGGATTTACAGTCCGCCCCCTTTAGCCACTCGGGCATCTTCCCGTTATCGCCGCTGTTTGAAACAGCTTCTATATAATACTTGATTATGCCCGGGAAGTCAAGCCTTTCCCTGCATTTTTTTGTGATTTTTTTCTGTTATTTACCCCGCCGCATATTTTCCAGCTCATCCCGGACGGTATCGTCCATGTGGTCGGAAATCCGGTTCTGCCCCGCTGACATCTGCTGGACCCGGCGCTGCTTCTCGCTGTCGATCCGGGCCTGCTCCATTTCATCCAAAAGCTCCCGGGAGGACATGCGCTGGGCACCGCAGGCCAAAATCATCTGCTGGACGGTGTAGTCCGAGGTCACCACCTGGACCTGGGTCCCATTGTACCGGCGTTTCTCCTGGGTATGGCCCCGCAGGTCATAGACCTTGCGCTCGATGTAGGAATCGGCGGTCTGATCCTTCCCCGTAAAGACGATGGAAATGCCATTGCGGGTCAGCTCCCGGTTTTCCGCCTCCTCCTGGGCGTAGGCGTCGAAGACCAGGATGGTCCGGCACCCGCGGTAGCCGCTGTAATCCGCCAGGCGGTGGATGAGATGCTCCCGCCCGGCTTCCAGATCCAGCTCTTCGATTTGTTTTTTCTCTGCCCAATGATGGAGGACGTTGTACCCGTCCACGATCAGTACTGTCTTCATTTCCGTTTCCTCCGGCCCCCGCGGCGGCGCGGCCGCGGTTTTAATGGCGCTGTTTCGCCGCTTCCGCCAGAATGATGGACGCCGCCGCGGAAGCGTTGAACGAATCGATGTCCCCGTACAGAGGAATCGACGTGGTGAAATCACATTCTTTTTTGATTTTGGGGCTGACGCCCTTGCCTTCACTGCCGATGACGATGGCCAGCTTGCCCTTCATATCGTTCTTGTAATAGGGCACGCCGTCCATATCCGCCGCCATAATCCAGAAGCCCCGCTTCTTCAGGTCCTCGATGCACTGGCTCAAATTGCCGGTCTTGACCAGGGGCGTGTAGCTCATGGCCCCGGAGGACGCCTTGACGGACACGGCGGTCACACTGGCGGACCGGCGTTTGGGGAAGATGACGCCGTGGGCTCCGCAGAGGTTGGCGCTGCGGACGATGGCCCCGAAGTTGTGGGGGTCGGTGATGTGGTCCAGGATGACCACCAGGGGTTCTTCCCCCTTGGAGGCCGCCAGGGCCAGCACGTCTTCCACGGTGCGGAAGGGGAAGGGCGCCATCATGGCGGCGATGCCCTGGTGGGGCTCGTCACCGGCCATGTTTTCCAGCTTGACCCGTTCCACGGTCTGGACCACCAGGCCCCGCGTCCGGGCCTTGTCAGCCAGATCACCGAGCACGTGGTCCTTGTTGTCCTTTAATATAAAGAGCTTGTCCACCTGCTGGCCCGAACGCAGGGCCTCGCTCACCGGGTTCTTCCCGACGATGATGTAACCCGCGTCGTCATCGGCGGGCATCTGTTCCCGCTGGGGACCGCCGGGCTTTTGGCCGCGGATCTGGGATTCGCGGGACTGCTGCCCCCGAGTCTGGAATCCGCGGGGCTGCTGGCCACGGGGCTTTTTTTTATCGAATTTGTTCATTTTACTCCTTTTTATCGGGCCTTCATTCCTACAGTTTTTGTGCGGTTAGGGCCTCTTTAAGCCTTTTTGGTTAAGATGGAACCTGTCAATTTTTTTAGAAAGGTCCACAATCATGAAAAGTTTTCTTATTTATCTGCTGGCCATGAACCTCATCGCCATGGCGGCCATGGGTATCGACAAGTTCAAGGCCCGCCACGATGCCTGGCGGATTCCCGAGGCGACGCTGATGCTGCTGGCGGCCCTCGGCGGATCAGTGGGGGCCATTTTGGGCATGACCGCCTTCCACCACAAGACCAGGCACCTCAAATTCACCCTGGGTTTGCCGGTAATCCTCATTCTTCAGCTTCTGGCGCTGTACTACCTCCGGCAATGGCTTCCCTTTGCCCTTTTCTAGGGGGCAGGGGGCCGAAATACTGGTACAGGTAGGTCTTGAGCATGCTGTTGTACAGCTTGCGGTTCTTGGTGGCTTTTTTGCCGAAGCACTCCTCAAAGTCCTGATACGCGGTGAGGATGAAGAAGGACCAGTCCGTCAGCCCCGCAAAGGCCACGCCCATGTCCCGGTACAATACCCGGACACCGGCTTCGTCGCTGAGGCGTTCGCCGTAGGGGGGATTGGTCACCACCACGCCGAAACGGCGCTGGGTTTCGATCTTCTGCACCGGCAGCCGCTGGAAGGCCACGTAATCCGTCACCCCGGCGTGTTCGGCGTTGATCCGGGCCTGCTTCAGGGCCGCGGGATCGATGTCCGAGCCCAGGCAGCGGAAGGTCTTATCGTTGATGGCGGCTTCCGCCTCCTGCCGCGCCTGTCTCCACAAATCCGCGCCCACAGCGTCCCATTTTTCCGCGGCAAAATGCCGTCTGAGTCCCGGTGCCATGTTCTTGCCGATCATGGCCGCCTCGATGACGATGGTGCCGGAGCCGCACAGGGGATCCAAAAAGAACCGGTGGGGCTGCCAATGGGATAATTTTACCAGAGCCGCCGCCATGGTTTCCTTAAGGGGCGCTCCGCCCGCATACTTCCGATATCCCCGCTTGTTGAGCCCCGATCCGCTGGTATCGATGGACAGGGTGACCTCGTCCTTTAAAATCTGGATGTGGATGGGATAAGCCGCCCCGTCCTCCGCAAACCATTTGACGCCGCAAACCTCCTTCAGCCGTTCCACCACGGCTTTCTTGACGATGCGCTGGCCGTCGGACTTGCTGAACAGGGTGGATTTGACCGAGGTGATCTTGGCAGCGGGAAAGCTGCCGTCCACCGGAATCCAATCCTCCCAGGGCAGGGCCTTGGTGGCCACAAAGAGCTCGTCGAAGGTGACGGCCTTGAAGACACCCATTTCCAAAAGCACCCGGTCCGCACAGCGCAGCCACAAATTGGCCCGGGGGATGGCGTCCACGCCACCAGAAAAATGGACCCGGCCATTTTCAACCCGGTCCACTTCATATCCCAAATCTGTTATTTCCCTTTTAACGACGCTTTCCAGTCCGAAAGCCGTCGTCGCGATTAATCTGACCATCTTACTCCTTATCGAAGCCCTTGATGGCCTCGTCCCGTCCGTAGACCATGAATCCCGCGTAGCCCTGTTCCTCACAGGTGCTGATCTGCTTACCCAGCTTCTTCTTCTGGGCGATGAGGTTGACCTGATATCCCTGGTCCCGGAAGCCGTCGGCAAAGGCGATGACCTCCGCCATGTCGTCCTCTGCCCCGTGGAACAGAGCGATGCGTTTCACTTCCCCGGCCTGGGCCGCAGCGTCTTCCATGAGGATGCCCACGATGCGTTCGAAGCCGATGGAGAACCCGACGGCAGGCACCGACTGCTTGCTGTACTTGCCGATCATGTTGTCGTAGCGGCCGCCCCCAGCGATGGAGGAGCCGTAGGTACCGTAGCGCACCTCGAAGACCTGGCCGGTGTAGTAGCCCATGCCCCGGATCAGGGTGAAGTCAAACTCGATGGTGTATCGGCCGGCAGCCATCTTGTCCACGGTGGCAATCACCCGGCGCAGGTCCGCCACAGCCTGGGCGTCGTCCACCTTGTCCCCGATGTTATCCAGGGTGACGGTGGCCACCTCGTCCACGAAGGCGGACACCATGGCTTCGTCGTAGCCCTTTTCCACCAGCTCGGCTTTGACGCCGTCGGTTCCGATCTTGTCGGCCTTGTCCAGGGAGATGCACACGGACCCCACATCTTCCGCCTTGAAGCCCGCAGCGGCGATGAAGGAGGTCAGCAGCTTGCGGTCATTGACCTTGATGACGAAGCCCTCGAAGCCGATGGCCATCAGGGCTTTGGAGGTGGTGGTGATGAGTTCCATCTCCGCCGCCACCGTGGGGTCCCCGATGATGTCGATGTCGCACTGCTTGAAGGAGCGGAACCGGCCCTTCTGGGGGCGTTCCGCCCGGAACACGTTGCCGATCTGGATGGCCTTGAAGGGCATTTCCAGCTGCTCCGCGTTGTTGGAGTAAAACCGGGACAGGGGCAGGGTCAAGTCGTACCGCAGCCCCATGTCGCACAGATCGTTCACCGTGCTGTCTTTGTCAATTTTCAACCGTTCACCCCGTTTAAGGATGGTGAACAGCATCTTCAGATTGTCGCCGCCCTCGCTGCCCAGCAGGAGATGGATGTTTTCCAGGGCCGGCGTCTCAATCCGTGAGAAGCCGTGGGCGCGGTAGATGGCCAGGATGGCCTGTTCCAGCCGGTCCCGGACGACCATCTCATCGGGCAGGATGTCTCTGGCCCCCCGCACCGGCTTGGCGCTGATTTTTTCCGTTTTGCCCATAATTACACCAGCACGATCCGGCGGTAGGTCTTCTTGCCCTTTTTCACCACGAAATCGCCCCCCGCAAAATCATCGGCAGTGTAGACGGTCTTGATGTCCGTAACCTTCTGTCCCTTGACGGCGATGCCGCTCTGCTGGACCAGACGGCGGCCTTCGCTGCGGGTGGGGACGATGCCCGTGTCCGCCAGCAGGGCCAGGATTTCAATGCCATCCGCCACCTTGTCCGCCGCGATTTCCACCGTGGGGATGTCGGCTTCCGCCGCGTTCTTGGCTGAGAAGGCCTTGCGGGCCGCATCCTGGGCCTTTTTGGCTTCTTCCTCGCCGTGGATGGCCTTGGTCACTTCAAAGGCCAGCACTTCTTTGGCGTGGTTGATCTTCTGCCCTTCCAGGGAACCCAGTTCCCGCACCTCTTCCATGGGCAGGAAGGTCAGCAGGGCCAGACACTTCTGGACATCGGCGTCGGCCACGTTGCGCCAGTACTGGTAAAAGTCGTAGGGCGAGGTCTTGTCCGGATCCAGCCACAGGGCGCCCTTGGCGGTCTTGCCCATCTTGATGCCTTCACTGGTGGTCAAAAGGGAGAAGGTCATGCCGTAGGCGTCCTGGGCGTCCTTCTTGCGGATCAGCTCGATGCCGGCGATGATATTGGACCACTGGTCGTTGCCGCCGAATTCCATCTTGCAGCCGTATTTCTGGTGGAGCATGTAAAAATCGTAGGCCTGGAGCAGCATGTAGTTGAATTCCAGGAAGGTCAGGCCCTTTTCCATGCGGTTCTTGTAGCATTCCGCCGTCAGCATGCGGTTGACAGAGAAGTGGGCTCCCACATCCCGCAGGAAGTTGATGTAATTGAGGTTCAAAAGCCAGTCGGCGTTGTTGACCATCAGGGCCTTGTCGTCTTCAAAGGTCAGGAATTTTTCAAAGATCTTCTTGAATTTTTCCGCGTTTTCCGCGATCCGTTCCTGGGTCATGACCTGGCGCATGTCCGAACGGCCCGAGGGGTCTCCGATCATGGTGGTGCCGCCGCCGATGACGGCGATGGGACGGTGGCCGTAATGCTGCATGTGGGCCATGACCATGATTTGGATGAAATGGCCGATGTGCAGGCTGTCCGCCGTCGGGTCAAAGCCGATATAAAAAGTGACCTTTTCGTTGGCCAGCATCCTCTTGATCTCTTCCTCATGGGTACATTGTTCGATGTAACCCCGTTCCATTAAAACGTCGTAAACATTCTTCATTGTGTTCCTCCAAATAGATTATTCATCCACTTCCGCCCCATCCCTGGGATCAGTGGGTAATGGTAAGGCTTTGGTTTTCTGCTTTTCCTCCTTGCGGCGCATCCATTCGTTGATGAATACCCGGATCACCGCCCCCACGGGAATGGCCACAAACATCCCGAAGGGTCCCAGGATGCTGCCGCCGATCATGACGGAGACCAGCACCCAGAAAGGATTGAGCTCCACGATATGCCCCAGGACGTTGGGTCCCAGGACGTTGCCGTCAAACTGCTGGACGATGAGGTTCCAGATGGCCACCTCCAGCGCCAGCATGGGATTGTACATCAAAGTCAGCAGGATCCCCGGCACCGACCCGACGATGGGCCCGAAATAGGGAATGACGTTGGTCACCCCGACGATGAGCCCGATGAGGGGCGCGTACTGCACGTGGAGCACCACCAGACCCAGGTACATCAGGAATCCGATGAAGGCCGAGGTCAGGATCTTGCCGGCGAAATAGCGGTAAAAGATATTGTCGATGGTTTTAACCACCCAGTTGAAGCCGTCGTAAACGGCCGGCCGCATGATGTTGCGGTTGAAGCGGTCGCACTGCCGTCCGATGTTTTCCTTGTCGAGCATCAGGTAAAAGCCCGAGAAGATCACAGCGATGGCGGAAATGATGATGGATACCGTGTTCTTGACCACAGACATGGCGATATTGCCGAGGGTCTGGGAGGTATTCAGCTGCTGTCCAAACAGGGCGGATATGATATCCCCCACGGACATTTCCTTGGCATTCTCAAGCTGGCCATGGACGCTGGCCGCCGCGTCCTGGAAAGGCCCTGGCTGGCTGGCGGTTTGCGTGAGGAAGCCCTGGAGCTGGTTGATGTAATTGGGAAGGTCCTTGCTCAAATTCCGCACCGAATCCACCATGGACGGAATGAGCACCTTCAAAAATCCCACGATGCACAGGATGGTGATGGCGTAGATGATGATGACGCCCAGAAACCGGATGGCCCGGGGATGCTTTTCCGCCCCCTTGATCCGGTACAGCAGCTTCCGCTCGATCCAATACATGGGCCTGAACAGGAAATAAGCCACGACGCTCCCGATGAGGATGGGCAGGACGACCCCAAACAGATACTGGATGCCGATGCCCAAATTGATGAGGATCGCCGTGAAATTATCCAAGAATTTATAAAATACAAGGATGCAAAGAATGCAAAGGAGGATGGCTTTCAGGCTGGGCCCGTTGCCTCCGCTTTTCTTCTTAAACTCTTTTCTTAGTTGAAAGTGCAGTGAAATCACCCCTCTTTTCCATAGTCTCTTAATCTTATCATTTAAAGAACAATTTTGAAACTCTTTCTTTTAAAAAAAAGCCTGTAATGATATACTTTAAAAAAAAGAAAGGATCATACCACGCATTCATGCTTATATACCTTATTATTATCGGCATCTGCATCGGCGTTGACCAGTTCATGAAGCTTCTGGCCGTGGATTACCTCGCGGCGGTCACCACCGTGCCCATCATCCCCAACGTGTTCCATCTGACCTACGTGGAAAATGACGGCGCCGCCTTCAGCCTTTTTTCAGGGCAGCAGACCTTCCTGATCGTCATCACCTTCATCTTTCTGGCCGGCCTGTGCTACGTATTGTACGCCCTGCCCAAAAACATGCGCTACTTCCGCCTCAACCTGGCCTTCGCCCTGATCATCTCCGGCGCCACCGGCAATCTGATCGACCGGCTCCGCTTCCATCACGTGGTGGATTTTTTCGACTTCCGCCTCATCGGCTTCGCCATCTTCAACCTGGCGGATGTTTTCGTGGTGGTGGGCTGCGCCATCGTCGTCATCGAAATCCTGAGGAATCGCTTCCCCGATTTGAAATCCAGCTGAATCCGTCCAAAAAAGCCGTCCGGCAATTCCCAAGGGGATGCCCGACGGCTTCTTCATTATTTTAAAACTGCCACCATATCCTTCTCCGTAATCTTGATATGACGTGCGGCGTACTGGCCCGCTTCATCCGGATGGTGTCCGGCGATGTTGTCGATGATGGCCTGATGCTGGCCGGTAAGGGGCTTCTTGTTGTCCACGTTGTGGACGTATTCCACGCGGATCCGCTGCATTTGCTCCCGCAGGGTGTGGATCATCTGGCGCAGCCTTTCGTTGCGGCAGGCTTTATAGAGGATCTCGTGGAAGGCGATGTCGTAGTCGATGATGCCCTCTTCGTCGTTATTTAACACCGAGTCCTCGAATTTCTGGTTGTTCTCCCGCATTGCGGCAATTTCTTCCTCGGTGGCGTTTTCCGCCGCCAGCTCAGCCACCAGGGATTCCAGCGCCCCGCGGATCTGCATCATCTCCTGCAGATCCTTGATGGACATGGGCGTGACGTAGGCTCCCTTGCGCGGAATCATCTTGACCAGCCCTTCCAGCTCCAGCTTCCGGATGGATTCCCGCACAGGGGTCCGGCTGACCCCCAGTTCCTTGGCCAGCTGGACCTCCATCAGACGCTCGCCGGGCTTCAAATCCCCCTGGACGATGGCGTTGCGGATGGTCTCAAAGACGATTTCCCGCAGTGACTTGCATGAATTGGCATCCAATGTGAGCTTGTTCCGTGTCGTATCCTGTTCTTTATCCATATTATCCTCTATCTGATCTCTGCCACAAAGGTGACATTTTTTCCATTATCGTAAGCCTGCCGGCACCGGCTGGCCTCTTCTGCCGTCCTGAAATACCCAATGACCGTGGACCCGCTGCCGCTCATCACTGAAAAGAGGGCCCCCTGGTCCAGCAGGGAATCCCGGATGGCTCCCACCGCCGGATAAGCTTCAAACACCATGGGCTCGAAGACGTTGGCTGCCTTGCGGATTACCGCCTGTTCATCACCTTGCCGGATGGCCTGGACCAGGCCGTCCATGTCGGGATGAGCCGCGATGCCCCGTTCATCCATCCGGGCAAAGGCCCAGGGGGTGGAAATGGCCACGGGGGGCTTGACTCCCAGCACCGCGAAGGATGGAAAATTATCCAGGGGCGTGATCACGTCCCCGATGCCTTCCACCAGCGCCGGCCTGTTGAAGCAGCAATAGGGGATGTCCGCCCCGATGCCCGCTCCAAAGGCCGTCAGCTCTTCCAACGGCAGCTCCAGGCCCCACAGCCGGTTCAGTCCCATCAGGGCCGCTGCCCCGTCGGCGCTTCCCCCGGCCAGTCCGGCCTGGGCGGGGATGGCTTTTTTCAAAATCATCCGGGCCCCAGCATGAACGCCGTAACGTTTTTTAAGCGCCAGGGCGATTCTCATCACCAGGTTGGACGCGTCCGACGGGATTCCCGGGGTATCGCATTCAAAAAATAAATCATCCGCCGGCTCCAGGATAAGCTTATCCTCCAGATCGACGCTGAAATTGATCATCCGCATCAGATGGTAGCCATCCTCCCGGATTCCCGTGATATCCAAAGCCATGTTCACCTTTGCTGGTGCCTCCACCCTCAAACCGTCCATGTAGCCTCCTCGCTGTTTTTAGTACATTGTATACATCCAATTATATCATACAAAATTAATTTTACAACACTGTAAATCCAGGATTCTGTACAAAATTATTCTAATGCTCTTATTGAAAATTTCATACATAATAAATTTTACACCCCTGTAAATTTGAATTTTAATGTATAATAAACATAAATCAATCTTCAGGACAGGCCGATAATGCTCCGCGTCCATTGTTCCCGGATCCCAATACGGCATCAGAGGAATCACCGCGAACAGTGCTTTCCTGCCTCGCTTCGCTCAGTGTATTACGGCCCAAAGGGCCTGACACCAAGGCCTAAAAGTGCAAAGCAGTTTGCACTTTCTTAACGGCCTTTACGCGGTGCTGACTATTGGGCCGTATTGGGAACCGGGGACTGTGGACCAGCAAAACGTAAGGCATGTCCGACACAAATAAAATTTAAGGAGTGACTTTTATGGGCATCTCTTTTGCCAACGACTGGGAAGAACCCCTGCAGGAAGAATTTAAAAAGGATTATTACCGCAAGCTGCACCAGTTTTTAATTACGGAGTACCGCAGCCGCACCATTTATCCGAACATGTACGACATCTTCAATGCCTTCCACTACACCTCCTACTCCGGGACCAAGGTGTGCATCATCGGCCAGGACCCCTACCACGGCCCAGGCCAGGCCCACGGCCTGTCCTTCTCCGTCAAGCCGGAGGTGAAGATTCCGCCATCCCTGCAAAATATCTACAAGGAACTCCACGACGATCTGGGCTGCCCCATCCCCAGCCACGGCTACCTCAAGCACTGGACGGACGAAGGGGTGCTGCTCCTCAATGCCGTACTCACCGTGCGGGCCGGCCAGGCCGCATCCCACCGGGGCATGGGCTGGGAGGAATTCACGGACCAGGTCATCCGGCTCCTCAATCTGCGGGAGGACCCGGTGGTCTTCATCCTGTGGGGATCCTTCGCCCAATCCAAAATCCCCATGATCACCGGTCCCCAGCATTTCATCATCAAATCCCCCCATCCCAGCCCCCTTTCGGCCAGCCGGGGATTTTTCGGGAGCAAGCCCTTCTCCCGGACCAACGACTTTTTACGGAGCATCGGCAAGGAGCCTGTGGACTGGGCCATTCCGCCGCTGCCTAAGACCAAATAACCATGGAGGCCAACATCCTCTTCGCCATCCAGAGCCTGCGTTCGCCCTTCTGCGACCTCCTCTTCCGGGGATTCACCTACCTGGGGGATGGCGGCATCTTCTGGATCGTGGTGTCCGTGATCTTCCTCACAAAAAAAGAGACCCGGTACGTGGGTCTCACCATGCTCATCGCGGCCGCCATCAGCGGCGCCGTGGCCCAGCTCCTATGCAAGCCGCTGTTCAACCGCACCCGGCCCTACATCGTGTACAAACAGCCCATCCTCATCCCTCCGCCCCGGGGGACGTCCTTCCCTTCCGGCCACACCGCGGTGGCCTTTGCCGTGGCTTGGACGTATTTTGTCCTGTACCGGAACCGGAAACGCTGGGTGTTCCTGGCCGTCGCCGCCGGCATCGCCTTTTCCAGGATGTACCTCTTCGTCCATTACCCCAGCGATGTGGCGGTGGGGATTGGGGTGGGCATCGCCATGAGCTACGCCGCCCGCGGCCTGATGGACCGGCTCCTCGCCCACCATCCGGCGTCCTGGACCTGGCTGGACGGCGTGGCCCGGCCGGCACCGGCAATACCGGAGGGCGCCGTAGCCAAGGACTGAAGCCTGTCAGTCCCCCATTTTTTTCAGCACGTCCATCTTGAAATGCCAGGCCGTGCGGATGATGTCCTCCACGTCGGTGTAAACCGGCTGCCAGCCCAGCTCCGATTTGGCCTTGTCGCTGCTGGCGATGGAGACGGCGATGTCCCCAGGACGGCGGGGCGTCACTTCCATGGGAATGGGCTCCCCGGTGACCCGTCGGGCGGCTTCAATCATTTCCAGGACGGAAAAGCCCTGGCCGTTGCCCAGGTTGAACACGCCGCTTTTGCCTTCCATCAGCCGGTTGATGCCCAGGATATGGGCGTCCACCAGGTCCACCACGTGGATGAAGTCCCGGATGCCCGTGCCGTCCTTGGTGTCGTAGTCGTCACCGAAGACGCCGATGTGATCCCGTTCCCCGGCGGCCACCTCCAGGATGATGGGGATGAGGGCCGTATTGTTCTTCAGGGCCTGGCCGATGGGGTATTTTTCATGGGCGCCGGCCACATTGAAGTAGCGGAAGACGCAGTAATTGAGGCCGTAGGCCCGGTGGGCGTCCTTTAAGATCTGTTCCACCATGGCCTTGGACCAGCCGTAGGGACTGATGGGGGCCACGGGCTCCTGCTCCGTCACCGGGACGGTTTCCGTATTTCCGTAGACGGCGGCGGTGGAGGAGAAGATGATCTTGTCCACGCCGTGACGCCTCATGGCTTCGAGCACGGAAATGGTGCCGTAGACGTTGTTGTCATAATACTTCAGGGGATCGGCTTCACTTTCTGCCACGACGATGTTGGCCGCGAACTGCATGACCGCGTCGATGGCCTCCGCCTCAAAGAGGGCGTCCAGCGCCGATGGATCCCGCATATCCCCGACGACGAGCCGCGCCCGGCCGTCCACCGCCCAGCGGTGGCCATTGCTCAGATTGTCCAGTACCACCACGTCAAAGCCCTTGTCCAATAGCTGGACCACCGCGTGGCTGCCGATGTAGCCCGCGCCGCCTGTAACCAATACTTTCATTTGTTCTCCTATCCGTCCTGTGTTGGAATTGTGTATTTGACTCATTATTTTAATATTATAGCATAAAGCTTTTGCTTTCGTTTCTTTTTACCTGTATAATTGACGAGGTGAAAAAAATGTTCAAGAAAATAATCCGAAATCAACGCATCATGGGGGCCCTGCTTCTGGCTGCCCTGACCGTATACCTAATCGTTCATATCCTGGTTCTGAATAAGAGGATCCCCTATTCCCAGCTTTGGGGCCGGGCGGTCACCGGCTCCGATTCCCTGGAAATGGCCGAGGGCTTCGCCATCTTCTTCATCCTCGTCTTCATGGCCGGCGTCGCCCTGATGGTCTGGTCCAACACGCCTTCCTTTTTCAAGCGCTTCAGGGGAAAGGAAACCCAGCGGCGTCTGCTCACCGGGCTGGGCAACGCCATCGGGTACTGCATGGCCGCTTACATGTTTTTATGTGTCATCGGTTATCTGCGGGCCAACGTGCTGTCCTTAAAAATCATCATGTCTTTGGTCTGCCTGGCCTTCGGCCTGTGGGTCCTCTGGGTCCTGCGGCTGGGCAAGGCGCTGGCCCGGCGGCGCCGTCAGCGGATGGCGGCCCGACGCAAACAAAGGAGGTCTTCCCAATGAATCTGCCCACAGCCCTGGTGCTCATCGCCTTGATCGTCATCCTCGCCCTGGTGGGGCGTTATCTGGTCCGCCAGCGCAAAAACCGCTGCGGCTCCGGCTGTGCCGGCTGCCCCTACGCCCGGAACTGTGCCCAGCCCCGCAGGCGTACAGACAAAAAATCCCGATAAAAAAGCAAAGGCGCCCTGAAAAGCGTCTTTGCTTTTTTCGCATTTCAAATTCACTGTCGTTTATAACAGGGTGATGGAATAGCTGGCCGAAAATTCATCACCGGCCTCCACCTGGGTGATCCCCGGTTTTTTCGAAAGATCCCCCGTGAATCCGGCGTCATCGGTCCGGCCGATCCAGGGCTCCAGGCACACGAAGGGCGCTCCCTCCACGGACCAGATGCCGAAGTTGGGGAATCCCGGGGCATCCATCCGTACTAGGGGCTCGCCGTCATTTTTGTACAGGGCCACCGTCTCGATCTGACCGCCATCAAAGATCAGCGCGTCCTTGGCAAAGAGCTCGTCGGACAGGGCCAGCCTGTGATCGTCCAGTTCCATGACGAAGGTGTTGTCCGGCAGGGGATTGCCTTCACCGGGATCGATGAGGGTATAGGTCAGCTGGGTCTTATCCGGAAATTCCAGGTAATAGTTCTTTTTATCCAGGGCATTTTTGAGCAGGGCGAAGGCCGGGTGGCCGCCGATGGTGAAATACATGGGCCCGGTCCCCGTATTTTTGACCTGCCATTCCACGACGATGCGATCTCCCTCCAGACGGTGGGTCACCGTCAGCATGAAGGGAAAGGGGTAGCTTTCCATGGTGGCGTCGTCATCCACAAGCTGGTGGACCAGGCGATCCCCGCTCTGCTCCACACAGGTGAAAATGCGGTCACGGGCGAAACCGTGCTGGGACGTTGGATAGACATGGCCATCAAAACGGTATTCATTGTGATAATTCGTCCCCACGTTGGGAAACAGGATGGGCGCACGACGCTTCCAATACCGGGGATCCCCCCGCCATAAGGCGCTGCGCTTCCGTTCCTTGTCCCAGATTGTCTGGGGCTCGGCTCCCACGTCGGATATTTCCAACTGCATGCGATCATTTTCAATTAATCGTATTTCATCCATCATTCCGTTCCTCCCGTTTTGTTATTCTTATTTTACCCAAAAACGACAAAAATTTCAATTTCCATTTGAAAGATGCCTTAATTTTCAGCCAGATAAGGGTCCATATTCAGGATTTCTGCTATAATCATAAAATATCAACCCGCAGTCAGGAGGCCTCCCATGCCCGTTAAAAAGACAGCATTCGCAATTTTCAAAAAAATAATCCACATCCTGCTCTGGTTGGCCGGTTTCTGCCTGGTCCTCCTGGCCATCCGCGGCTTCGTCCAGCCCCTCATCCGCCAGGCGACGACGTCCACCGACGCCATCTGCGAAACAGAAAAGGTCACCCTGGGCGGTGTCGACCAGCAGATTTTTGTGGAAGCCCGGGATGCCGGCGCCCCCATCCTGATCATGCTCCACGGCGGTCCCCAGTCCCCGCTACTGTTCGGCGAGGGCTACCGGGGCTTTTATCCCGAGCTGACCAGCCATTTCATCACCGTCTTCTGGGATCAGTACGGTTCCGGCGCCAACGGCAGCGCAGACGCCACCAATGTCCGCCTGTCGGACCAGATCACCATGCTCTGCGACCTGATCACCGCCCTGCACCAAACCTACCCAAACCGGCCCCTGTACCTTTTCGGCTATTCCAATGGCAGCATCCTCTCCGTGGAAGCGGCGATGCGCGTGCCGGACCAGATCCAGGGCATCGTCAATTTTGAACAGGTGACCAGCTCCGCCGACGCCAAGGCCAACGCCGCGGCCATCCTGACATCGGAGCAGCCCGAGCTGTTCAGTCCTTCCTCCACGGCAGGAGCCCTGGCCTCAGAGGACTACCACTCCCTGACTGCCTTCGAGACCCAGATCACCCTGCGGACCAATTCCCTGCTGGACTGGGAGAATCCCCTGGACGATCTGCGGATGATTAGCGCCTTCCTCTACGTCCTCCTGTCCCCGGACTACTCCCTCCGGGACCTGTTCTGGGCGTATTACGGCAACCTCTCCGGCGATTCCAGCTTTCCCGCCCTCCGGGAGGATCTCTACGAGGTGGACGCCCTGCCCGCCCTCAAGGCCATCCAGGTCCCCACCACCATCATCCAGACCCGCAGCGATATCTACGCCACCCCGGAAGACATGGCAGAAATCGCCCAGGCCAACCCCGCCATCACCTACATCCCGGCTGACGGCGCCCATCTTCCCACCAACGGTGACTTTGAGCTGATTGAAGATACCTTAATCAAACTGTCCACCGCGTCGTCTGTCCCCGGATCCTGATACGGCATCAGAGGAATCACCGCGAACAGCGCTTTCCTGTCCGCGGTGTTGACTATTGGGCCGTATCAGGAACTGGGGACAGACGACCAGCATGAGGACGTACAAAGGCCTGATTCATCACTGAATCAGGCCCGTTTTATTTTACTTTATTTCTGTACTTTATTTCTGATAGAAGGCGTTGTCCGTGCTTCCCGGTGCCGCGCCGCCCTTGGCCACCAGCACGATCTGGATGCCCTCCAGCCGGTAGGAATAACCGGCGCTGCCGGCACTGCCGCCATTTTCCGCCCAGCCCAGCCAGCCGAAATTCTGGCAGTGGACCCGGTAGTACACGTCGTAATGATCGGCCATTTCACCCGTCAGCTTGATCTGGATGGCTTCCAGGCGCTTGCTCCCACCCTGGGTGCCGCTCAGGGCCCCATTGCTGCGCCAATCCTGCCAGCCGTAATCCTGGACGTGGGTGATGTACTGGATGCCCCCTTCGTAATCGGCGTTGTTCAGATAAACCTTGATGGCCTCCAGCCGTTTGGATTCCCCCACGGTACCGCTGGTGGCCCCGTCATTGACCAGTTCCTGCCAGCCGTAATCCTGAACGTGGGTCTGGTACTGGACCATGGGGTGGCGATAGGCGTTGTCCGTACTTCCCGGCGCCGCGCCGCCTTTGGCGACCAGCACGATCTGGATGCCCTCCAGCCGGTAGGCATAGCCGGAGGTCCCGGCCTTTTCACCATTCTTGGCCCAGCCCATCCAGCCGAAATTCTGGGCGTGGACCCGGTAATACACATCGTAATAATTGGCGATGTCCCCGCTCAGGCTGATCTGGATGGCCTCCAGCCGTTTGGATTCGCCCTGGGTACCGCTCATGGCCCCGTCGTAACGCCAGCCCTGCCAGCCGTAATCCTGGATATGGGTCTGATACTGGATGCTGCCGCTGTATTCCGAGCCGTTGAGCTTGATCTGGATGGCTTCCAGCCGCTTGCTCTGTCCCTCGGTGCCGCTGAGGGCACCGTTGGCTACATAATTTTGCCAGCCCACATCCTGGACGTGGGTCTGGTAAGTTATGCCAGTGGTGATTTTATAATCCAGGATCTGGGTGACCACCGTGCCGCCATTATCCTTCAAATACACCTTCAAGGTATAGGCTCCGGTTTTGCCCGGCGTCCACGCCGTCGTATTGGTCTGGCTGTAATCCTTCAGAGTGGTTTCCGTTCCGTCAAGGGTCACTGTGAATTTATACTGATAAGGGGTGACGCCGTCCCGGCCCGCCGCCGTCAGGTTGACTGTGGTGCCCAGAGGCTGGCCGCTGGCCGCATCCGACGTAAAGGACGCAACGCTTACGGGTCCGATCACCGTATAGGTAAAGCTCCGGGTATCCGTCGCCCCCACACTGTCCGATGCTGTCACCGTCACCGTGTAGGTTCCCGATTCCGCGGGGGTCCAGGCAAAGGTGCTGCTGTTGCCGCTGGCTGTCACCGTGCCGTCCTTTGTGGCCGTATAAACGTAGGCGTAGGGTTCACTGCCATTGGCCGCGCTGGCCGTAAAGTTCACCGTTTTGCCAAGGGTCAGGCTGCCTTCGCTCACGTCCGCGCTGGCGGTCAGCTTCAGGTCATTCACCACCAGGGCCTTGTCAATCTGGACCAGTCCGTAGCCGAACTGGGTGTCATAACCCGAGGACCCCAGATCAACCGTGTTGTTTTCAATGAGGGAGGTGACCTGGGCCGCCGTCAAATTGGAATTCTGTGCCAGGATCATAGCCGCTTCCCCGGCGACCACCGGGCTAGAAAAAGAGGTTCCCGAACCCGTTGAATAAGCATTGTTAAGCCCCGTCAGCCCCAGCGCTTCCCCGGGAGCCACCACATCCACCTTGTCGTTGACGTTGGAATAGGTCGAATGGGCGTTGGTACTGCCCACGGAACCCACGGCAATCACGCCGTCGAAGGCTGCCGGATAATCGTAATAAAGGGACGAGCCTTCGTTGCCCGCAGCCGCCACCAGAATCTTTCCTTTGGAGACCAGTGTGGCCACAGGTTCCTTCATGGCCTCCACCGCCGCCTTGACAGACGTATAGGTGGAACTGTTTGGATTGAGCTGTATGCCAAAGGACATATTGACGACCTTGATGGAATCATCGTTGGCCACGTCCTTCATGGCTGCCACCACATAGGATGCACTGAGGTTCTTATCCCCGGAGTAGGCTCCGCCACAGCGATAGGGTACAATGGATACATTGGTGGTCCCGGTGATGCCGGCAATGCCGATGCCGTTGTTAGCCGTCGCCGCAATGGTGCCGGATACTTCTGTGCCATGCCCGGACAAATCATTGCCTGCGTAGGCGGGCTTATCCGCCCCATACAAATCCTTGACGCTTTCCACCCGGCCTGCCAGGTCCGGATGGAACGGGCTGCTGCCGCTGTCGATTACCGCCACCCGGACGGCACTGCTGTTGTTTATGCTATTCCACGCGCTGTCATTCCCCGTGTTGTAATACAGGTAGCTGGTCAGGGAGGGATCGTTGGGCAGGCTCCCCTGAATGGGGATGCTGATGTCCTGGAACACCGATTCCACGCTGTCGTTCTGACGGATCTGATCCATCAGGGCGCCCTTATCCTGTCCGGATTCGGGACGCACCACATCCACACTGTCTGTCAGGGTCGTGGCCTGGGCCACCTGGTCCGTCGTCAGATTGAGGTTCGCGATATTGTCGCTTCCTCCATCCTTGTACACGATGACCACCCGGTCACTCACCGGCGCGCTGGCCGCTACATCCGGCAGGGATTCCGTACTGAGTATGGCGCCCTCCCCGCCGCCTGTACCATTTGTCGAATCGTTTCCATTTCCTTGCCCGTTCTGTGCTAAAACACAAGTGGAAAAAAGGAGACTCAACACCAATACCATCAAAAAAAGGAAAGGTATTCTCTTCTTCATCATAATATTTATCCACCTCATTTTTATAATGATATCATTATACCTTATTTCCGCACTTTACGGAATAGAATTGTGGCAATTTAAGCTTCAATGCCCGGGTCCGGTGCCCTTGGATCCTGACGCTGGGTCATCACACCGGCAATCTTTTTCTTGACACTGGCTGCCAAATAAAGTATAGTGGGAGTTGCAGGGGCGCCTTAACGGCTGAGATGCGAACGCGCAGCACCCTTAGTACTTGATCCGGACAATACCGGCGTAAGGAGGCATTTTTAAATGTTGAATTTCTTTGTAACCCCCAATGGGGACGGCAGCTTTGCCCTTTCCACCGCAGGCTATGTGGTCACCGCCATCGTGGTCTTCGCTCTGTTAATTTTTGTATCGACCATGGCCGACCGCCAGCAGCAGCACAAAATCGACGCCAAAAGATTATCTTTTGCGTCTGTGGCCATCGCCCTGGCCATCGTGACGTCCTTCATCAAGGTCGTCCATCTGCCCATGGGCGGCTCCATCACCCTGTTCTCCATGTTCTTCATCACCCTCATCGGGTATTGGTACGGCCCCGCCTTCGGAATCCTGGCCGGTGTGGCCTACGGCCTGCTCCAGCTCATCGTGGACCCTTATATTTTAAGCGTCCCCCAGCTTTTGATCGACTACCCTTTTTCCTTTGGTGCCCTGGGGCTTTCCGGCTTCTTCTCCCAAAAGAAGCACGGGCTGATCAAGGGTTATCTGACGGGCATCGCCGGGCGGTATTTCTTCGCCGTCATCTCCGGAGCAGTCTTCTTCGGCATGTACGCCGCGGATTTCAACATGTCTCCCTTGACCTACTCCCTGGCCTATAACGGGATTTACATCGGCGCCGAAGGGGCCATCACCGTCGTCGTGCTGCTCATTCCCGCCGTGTCCAAGGCGTTGGGGCAGATCAAAGCCCAGGCTGTGGCATAGGAACACCCATCCTTCGCAAACCAAAGAGGAGCATTCCCGGCAATGGGGATGCTCCTCTTTTTGTCCCGGCAGACCCTCACGGTCACACCAGCGTATGGGCCTTGGTCAGTGTCAGCTTCACGTCCGCGATCCGATCCGCCAGGTCGTGATTGTGTGTCGCGATGATGATCAGCCGTTCCGGGGATTTGACGCTTTCGATGAAGGCCTCCACCCACTGCTGGCCCTCCTCATCCAATCCGCTGAGGGGCTCATCCAGAATCAGGACCCGGGGCTCCATGGCCAGCACCGCCGCCAGGGCCACGCGCTTTTTCTCCCCGCCGCTCAAATTAAAGGGGGCCCGGGTGCGCAGCTCTGACAAATGAAGGGTACCGATATACTTTTCCACCCGTTGCTGTATTTCTTTTTCCTCCAGTCCCAATTGATTCAGGCCAAAGGCAATCTCATCCTCCACGCTTCGGGTGAAGAGCTGGATTTCCGAATTCTGGAAGATGAAGCCGATCTGCTTGTGGAAGTTTTTGGCGTATTCAGCCCTTTTCATTTTTTTGGCCGTGATTTCTTCGCCATCAAAGAGGAACCGCCCCGTCGTGGGGAAATCGAGTCCGTTCAAAATCCGGAACAGGGTGGATTTTCCGCTGCCGTTGGGTCCCTGGATCACGTAGCACTTTCCCATCTCCATCCGGCAATTAACCCCATCCAGGGCCTTTTGTCCCTGATAGGCAAAGCTGACATTTTTAAGTTCGATCATCCGATCATCATTCCTTCCGTATAGATAAAAAACGCGATGAGCACCGGGACCAGAGCCAGGTACAGCCAATCCGTCCCCCCGGCCCTGCGCCGGTTGTAGCTTTTGTACTCGCCGTCAAAGCAGCGGCAGGCCATGGCTTCCGCCGTTTCCTGGGAAATCCGCTGGGATTTTAAAAAGGTGGTCCCGATGACGCCGCCGGCCTGGGAATTTTTCCAATGGGTCTTCCCCACCGATCGCAGGGCCACTGCCTCCAGGATGGCGTTGCTGTAACGCCCCAGAATGACCAGGAACCGCACGGTCATGTCCAAAGTAAAAACGAAAAGCTGAGGAGCGTGGAGTGCCCGGAAGGCATCGGTCATTTCCTTCCACACCACTGTCTGGTTGAGGATGGCCAAAATCAGCACCGATTCAAAAACCTTCATCTCCACCGTCCCTAAGGTGCGGGGATGGCCCATGAACACCGCAGGCAGCAGGAACAGCCCAGTAACGAGCAAAATCGGGATGACGGTCCGCACCACCTGGGCGATGGCCGCCGGCCGCATGAAGGCCAGGCGCAGGAGCTCCACCGCGATGACGGCGATGACGAAAACGGCGTTCCGGGACAGGGCGCAGAGCAGGATGCACAAAAAAGCCACGGCCAGACGGAAGGCGGGGAGGACCCGCGAAGACTTCGTCTGGCCGTCGCTTTCCAAAATACGGGATATCACCCGCATCAGCTGGACGTTCATGACTGGGAAGCCGCCCCGGATTTTCCACCGACAAGGGACAGCAGCTTGAACAGGATGATGAGCAGGGCCACGCCGATGACGGCGGACAGCACGTACCCCATCCACCCCGGCATTCCGGCGATGGCGTAATCCGGCATCATGGATTCAAAGCTGATGCCCGAGGTCATTCCCGCCGGCACGAAGCCCGCACCCGTTCCGGCGATTTCATCCACGCCCCATTCCCCCCAGGCCGTTCCTTCCGCCAGAAGACCCAGAGGCGTCAGGACGATCATCGCGGCCAGCAGGGTTTTGAGAGGCGCAGAAGAAGTCCGCGTCCGTTCCCCCTGCAGGCCGAATTCCGGCGCCGCCTTCTTCACGAAGGCCAGCACGGCCACCGTGAAGATGACCTCCGCCAGACCGAAGACTGTCAGGTGTCCCAGCATCATGGCCGGAATGGATACGGCCAGACCGTAGGGACAGTACAGGGCGTTGCCCGCTGCGTCGTGGAACAGCAGGGGCTGGATGCCGAACTCGATGGCCGCGCACAGCGCCGCCGCGTTGATGCCCACATAAGAGCCCACCGCCGCACCGATGATCTCCCTTCTTTCTCCCTTGACCAACCGGGTCACCAGCCGGGCCGCCGCATATCCCACGAAGGGCAGCACGAAAGCCATGTTGAAGCAATTGGCGCCAAAGCTCAATACCCCGCCATCCCCAAAAATCAGCGCCTGTAAGAGCAGGGCGACAGTCACCGAGATACAGGCCGCGTAGGGTCCCAGCAGCACGGCGATCAGGGTCCCCCCCACCGCGTGGCCTGTGGTGCCGCCCGGCAGCGGGATGTTAAACATCATGGACAGGAAGGAAAAGGCCGCGCCGACCCCCAGCATAGGCAGCTTTTCCCTGGGAATTTCTTCCTTGACTTTTTTGATGGATACGGCCCACACCGGCACCATGGCCACGGCCAGGACGGCGCAAGTTTGGGGACTCAGATAATTATCGGGTATGTGCATGGTCAATCCTCCTCCGATTTTGACGATTTGAATTTTGTTTACACATTGAAGCCTAAACGTAAAAAAGATGCCTTGCTTTCCTCCATGGGAAACAACGCATCTTCATTATGCTATTCTTTATCTATATTATTATTGAAATACACTCATTAATCATTTGACCGCATCCATTTCAATGGACGGTCACAGCTTCATGCTGGATGGCCCGGACGGGCCGGAAGTCTTCTTAACTTGCTTCTATTATACAATATCGTCGTAAAGTTGACAATTCTTTTTTGTCCAAATATCACAAATCTAAAATCGAAAAATATGGACTTGAAAAAATAAAGGCAACGGGATATAATTAAAGCATAAAAGGCACTGCCTCAGATGGCGGTTACCTCGGATTTTTCACGATGAAAGAGTCGCTACTTGTCTAAGGTATGGCGGCTCTTTTTGTCGTTCTGCGTCAATTCCATTTCTATGTCCTTATCGTATTTCCGGTTCATTTTATCCCATTGATGATTCACCAACAGCATAAGCCCGACAAACAGAAAGTACAGTATTGGGATCAGCCACATACGGACCCTCCCTTCTAGGAGGTAACCGCCACCGCTTCGTTAAGACAGTGCCTGAACCAATTATACAATTTGCATGGGTAACCGTCAATCTAATTCACCTGATGTGGAGAGGCGGGACAAAACCTCCCTCGGGGTTCAAATCCCTTTATTAACTAAAAAAACTACCGGTTAAAATCCAACCAGTAGCTTTACTTTCAATATGGCGGAGAGGAAGGGATTCGAACCCTTGATACGCTTATGTACGTATACACACTTTCCAGGCGTGCTCCTTCAACCAGCTCAGACACCTCTCCATCTGCGCCGCTCTCTTACGAACGATGCTATTCAATTGTCACACAGTTAATAATTATAAAGATTCATCCTCTATTTGTCAAGAATATTTAAATGGATTTCCAATAAATTTTTCCCCAAAATTGTGCATTGGTCCCTTTTCCGCTCACCATCCCCCCCTCATCCTGCTGACTTTGCATAAAGACCGCACAAAATCAAGAAAAACTTATGTTTCTGTGTTAGAATAATGAGAAAAGGAGCAAGACCATGTTGGCCATTATGGGATCCATCGACAGCATAAAAACGTATCTCCTTGGCTTTGGTTCGTGGACGCCTGTCGTCTTCTTCGCGATCCAAATCGCCCAGGTCTTCATCGCGCCCATCCCCGGCGGAATCATCACCCTGATCGGCGGCACGCTTTTCGGCGGACTGTGGGGCTCCCTGATGAGCTGCATCGCCATCCTCATCGGATCCTGGTGTGCCTTCATGCTGGCCCGTAAGCTGGGACGTCCCTTCGTCCTGCGCTTCGGGGACACCAAATGGATTGCCAAAATCGAAGCCCTGGATGAGGGCAAGCTCAACGCCGTGCTGTTTCTGATCTTCATCATTCCCGGCTTTCCCGACGACCTGCTGTGCTTCGTCGCCGGGCTGACCAAGATGCCCCTGCGGACCTACATCGCCCTGTGCATCGTCGGGCGGTTCCCGGGGCTCATCGTCACCACCCTCATCGGTGCGGGCATCATGGAGAACGACCCGGTGCATCTGGCCATCCTCACCGGCGCCTACTGCCTGGTCTCGGCCATCCTGTTCCTGCTCCGACACAAGCTGGAAGATTTTATCAACCAGCACCGTTCGACCCCCGCCCAGGCGGACACGGCTGCTGGTTTATCCCATACCCAATCAACCACCCCGAAAGAAAGGAAGAAAGCATCATGAGAATACTCATCGACGGCGATGCCACCCCGCGCAGCGCCCGCAACATCTGTGAAGAAATTGGCAGGCAATTCAACATCCCCATCAAGGTCATTTCCGAAATCGACCGGGAATTCACCGACGACGGCTCGGATTTTGAGGAATTGGAGGAACACGACTACCAGATCGCGTCCATGGCCGACTCCACGGACATCGTCGTCACCCTGGATTACACCCTGGCCTCCCAGATTTACGAACGGGTCCTGGCCGCCATCAACCCCAAGGGCTTTGTGTACAGCGCAGCCAACATGGACGAGCTTCTGTACCAGCGCTACATGGATACCAAGAAGCACCAGCAGGGCACCGGCCCCAAGATCGGCAAGCGCTCCATGGAAGAGGATCAGGCCTTTACGGCCCTGCTTCTGGACCTGGTGGCCCCTATTTCCAAACAGATTTAAATCAATCCCCCACTCCCAGCTCGGTGTTTTCCACCAGCACCCGGAGCTGGGGGTCTTTTTTATAATGGGCCAGCCTCTCCTGGAACCACCCCAGAAGCGCGGCGTCCGGGCGCACCGCCGTGGAATTGGCGTTGAAGATGTTGATGTAGACCACGTCAAAATGGGCCTTGGCGATGGCCACATCCCGCTCAAACTGCTCCGTGCTCTGCCCCTCCATGCCGAAGATCAGGCAGCACTCGTCAAAGATACCGGCGATGGCCTCCGGCGCCACGCCTTTGCCCATACCCTTGTCCAGCACATCCTCCCGGTAATCCTCATCGAAGGTTTCGATGCCGATGCGCGGGTGGAGGGCGATGCCCTCCCGGGCCAGACAGGTCTTCAGCTCCGCCACCCGGTCGTGAAAGCGCCAGTGGCTTTCCATGTGCAGATGGCGGATGCCCTTTTCCAGGCACACCTCCTCGATCCGTTTTCGGGTGACGGCCGGCAGCTCAAAATAGGAGCCGGAATTCAGGGCCACCAGCCGGCCGAATTCCCCGGTGACCTGGTCCAGGACCCGGTCGTTGATGGGGACGGACAGCTCGTCGGGGCCGGCGTCCAGATGGTAATCGCAGAAGGCACAGCGCTTCCAGAAGCAGCCCCGGCCCATGAGCAGGACGATTTCCTGGCTGTCCTCCGCCAGACGGCTGTACCGTCTTTCAAAGGGCATCATTGGATATTCAGGGCCTCCCGCCATGCATCTTCCTTAAAGCCCACCAGGACCTTGTCCGGAAAGATGAGCAGGGGCCGCTTGACCAGCATGCCGTTGGTGGCCAGCAGCTCCGCCATGGCCTCCGCGTCCATGGCCCCCACCTTGTCCTTGAGCCCCAGGCCGCGGTAAACCTGGCCGCTGGTGTTGAAAAAGCGCTTGGGTTCGCCGTCAAAACGGTCCATGAGCTGCAGGATTTCCAGGGATTTCAAGGGCACTTCCACAATGTGCCGGGCCTGGTAGCGGATGCCGTGGTCGTCCAGGAACTGTTTGGCCTTCCGGCAGGTGGAGCACTTGGGGTAGTGGACGAAAATCGGCACGTCCACCGACAGGTCGTCCCAATCGTAATTCTGGCGCAGGTCGTCGGTCAGGTGATGGCTGTCCCCCACATAATCCACGGCGATGGCCCCATCCTCTCCAAAGGTGAACTTGCTGACGGCCACGTTGTCCAGCACCCATTCCCGCATTTCGTCCGCGGGGATGCCTTGGGTGAAGTTGAGCCAGGTCTGGATGGAAAATCCGTGGGACACCATGGCGATGGTCTTGCCGGGATTTTCCCGCGCGATGCGGCAGATGGCGCTGGATACCCGATTGTAGACCTCCGCCCCCGATTCCCCGTCGGGGAACCGCCAGGTTCCGGGATGTTCGTTGAAGGCCGTCATGAATTCCGGCCACAGGACGTTGCACTGGCGGAAGGGCAGACCCTCCATCACCCCGCCGTCAATTTCGGTGATGTCCGGTTCCTCCAGAATGGGCACGGAATCCTTCCGGTCCCCCAGGAGCAGCTCCAGGGTGTGACGGGCCCGGATCAGGGGGCTGGTTACGGCGAGGTCGATGGGGATATCCTTGAAATAATCCTCCAGCAGGGCGCCCTGCCAGATGCCCAGCTCGTTGAGGGGCGCGTCCAGGGATCCCTGGAAGCACATTTTTTCATTATAATAAGTGGTGCCGTGGCGCACCAGATAAAGGGTCGTGTTTTTTTCTTCCTGCATTAACATTTTCTTCTTTCTTTATTTTTATTGAAATTTACTCTTTTAAATTATAGCATTTACAATTAATGGCTGCAATGTATCATCCTGTCGTATTTTGTGTTATAATAATGTCAATCATTTGATGAGAGTGGAGGGTAAACACATGAATATCTCACAAGTCGCCAAGCTGGCCGGCGTGTCACCGGCCACGGTCTCCCGCTATTTAAACGACGGGTATGTCAGCGCCGAGAAAAAGGCCGCCATCAAAAAAGTCATTGAAGAAACCGGTTATTCCCCTCTTGCCTCCGCTCAAAGCCTGCGCCAACGCAAGAACAAGGTCATCGGCGTCATCGTCCCCAAAATCAGCTCGGAATCCATCAGCCGCATCGTCGACGGCATTTCCGCCGGCCTGCGGGATTCGGGCTACCACATCTTCCTGGGCAACACCAACAATTCCGTGGGGGCGGAGCTGGATTACCTGGAGCTCTTCCAGCACAACTTCGTGGACGGCGTCATCCTCATCGCCACGGAGCTGACACCCAAGCACAAGCGCTTCATGAAGCATTACCGCAAGCCGGTGGTCGTCCTGGGCCAGTACACCGACCTGGTATCCTGCGTCTACCACGACGATGAGGGCGGCGCCCAGGCGGCGGTGTCCCATCTTTTGGACCAGGGCTGCCAGCGCATCGGCTTCCTGGGCGTCTTTGCCGCCGACGAGGCCGCCGGCACCGCCCGGCACATCGGCTACCGGCGGGCCCTGGAAAGCCATGGCATCCAGGAGGATCCGGATCTGTTTGTGGAAGTGGACTTTTCCATCACCGACGGCTACCGGGGCGCCCAGGACCTTTTAAACGCGGGCAAGCCCTTTGACGGGCTCTTCTGCGCCACGGACAACATCGCCATCGGCGCCATGAACTGCCTGCGGTTCAACGGCTTCACCATCCCTGACGACGTCCGGGTGGCCGGCGTGGGGGATTCCATGGTGTCCAAGGCCATCATCCCCTCCCTGACCTCCATCCACTACTACTACAAGACCAGCGGCATCGAGGCGGCGGGCATCATGCTGGACGTGCTGGAGCGGGGCCAGGTGGTCAACAAGCAGCTCCGCCTGGGCTACGAGCTGTGCGAGCGGGAAAGCACCTACTAAGTTCAATACCATTTTAACGAGGCACCTGTCAGGGTGTCTTTTTTTATGCGCGGCGCCATCTTAACATGATTTTAACACCATCCCCCTGTTCCCTAACCCCATCCTTTCACCATCTCCTGTATAATACAGCCACAACAACAAAGGAGGTACAAACCATGACCATCGTCGTCGGCTTCATCGGTGCTGTCGCTGTCTCGGTTTTGATTTATCTGGCAACTTTATTACTCAGGGGGGATGAATGATGAACGCTCTGATCCAATACATTTTATATCTGGTCCTGCTCGTTTTGCTGGCCATTCCTCTTGGAACTTACATCAGCAAGGTCATGGGCGGTGAAAAAGTCTTTTTATCCCGGCTCCTTGTCCCTGTGGAAAACGGGATCTACCGCCTGCTCCGTCTGGAAAAGGACGAAGACATGGGCTGGAAGAAATACGCCCGGTGCGTGCTGACCTTCAGCGCGGTGTGCCTGGCGGCGCTCCTGGCCATCCTCATGCTCCAGGGCGTGCTGCCCCTCAATCCCCAGGGCGTCAAGGGCATGGGCTGGGACTTGGCCCTTAACACGGCGGTCAGTTTCGTGACCAACACCAACTGGCAGGCCTATTCCGGCGGCCAGTCCCTGAGTTATTTCTCCCAGGCCATGGGCCTGGCGGTGCAGAACTTTATCTCACCGGCGGTGGGCATGGCGGTGCTCTTCGCCCTGATCCGCGGATTCTTCCGGACCCGGGCCGCCGGCCTCGGCTCCTTCTGGGTGGATATCACCCGGGGAATACTTTACGTGCTGCTTCCCCTGTCCCTGATCCTGTCCGTCGCCCTGGTGTCCCAGGGGGTGATACAGAACCTGAATGCCTACCAGACCGTGGATCTGGTGGAACCCATCACCCTATCGGACGGCACCACCGTCACCCAGGAAATGGTGCCCATGGGGCCCCAGGCCAGCCAGGTCGCCATCAAGCAGCTCGGGACCAACGGCGGCGGCTACAACGGCACCAACTCCGCCAGCCCCCTGGAAAATCCCACGCCCCTGTCCAATCTGCTGGAAATGCTGTCCATCCTGCTGATTCCGGCGGCCCTGTGCTTCGCCTTCGGCCGCAGCATCGAGGATAAGAAGCAGGGACGGGCGGTGTTCATCGCCATGTTCCTGGTGCTGGTCATCGCCCTGGGGGTCATCGCCGCCAGCGAACAGGCCGGGACGCCCCAGCTGGCCCAGAGCGGCGTGAACATCACCGCTGTCCAGCAGGCCGGCGGCAACATGGAGGGCAAGGAAACCCGGTTTGGCATCGCCGCGTCGGCCACCTGGGCAGCCTTCACCACCGCCGCCTCCAACGGCTCGGTCAACGCCATGCTGGACAGCTTCACCCCTCTGGGCGGCATGATGGCCATGCTCCTCATGCAGCTGGGGGAAGTGATCTTCGGCGGCATCGGCTGCGGCCTCTACGGCATGCTGGGCTTCGTCATTTTTACGGTGTTCATCGCCGGGCTCATGGTGGGCCGGACGCCGGAATACCTGGGCAAGAAGATCGAGCCCTTTGAGATGAAGATGGCCGTGCTGGTCTGCCTGGCCACGCCAGTGGCCATCCTGGCCGGCAGCGGCATCGCGGTCATGGTGCCCGGCGTCACCGCCAGCCTGACGAACACCGGCGCCCACGGCTTTTCGGAGCTCCTCTACGCCTACTCCTCCGCCGGGGGCAACAACGGCTCGGCCTTCTCGGGCCTTTCCGCCAACACCCTGTTCTTCAACCTGAGCCTGGCGGCGATCATGCTCTTCGCCCGGTTCGTGCCCATGATGGCCACCCTGGCCATCGCCGGCAGCCTGGTCCAGAAGAAAAAGGTGGCGGCCAGCGCCGGCACTCTGTCCACATCCGGCGGGCTGTTCGTATTTCTGCTCATCTTCGTGGTCCTGCTCATCGGCGCCCTGAGCTTCTTCCCGGCCCTGGCTTTGGGACCCATTGCCGAATATTTCCAGATGTTCGGTCTCTAAGGAGGATATTATGAACGAAAAAAACAAAAGCGCGCTGGCGGATCCCCAGATGGTCCGCCGGGCCATCAAGGATTCCTTCATCAAGCTTTCACCCCGTACCCAGGCCCAGAATCCGGTCATGCTGCTGGTGTACATCTCGTCAATATTGACCACCGGCCTCTTCGTGCTGAGCCTCTTCGGCATCCAGGACGCCCCCGCGGGCTTCACCGGCGCCATCGCCGTCATCCTCTGGCTCACCGTGCTCTTCGCCAACTTCGCGGAAGCCATCGCCGAAGGCCGGGGCAAGGCCCAGGCTGACTCCCTGCGAGCCTCCCGCCACGATGTGACGGCCCACAAGCTGAACGATCCGGCCGATCACGACGCCGTCACCGACGTGGCCTCCCCTTTGCTGGCCCGGGGGGATGTGTTCATCGCCCGGGCCGGGGAAACCATCCCCGCCGACGGCGAAGTCATCGAAGGCGCCGCCTCGGTGGATGAATCGGCCATCACCGGGGAATCGGCGCCGGTGATCCGGGAAGCCGGGGGCGACCGCAGCGCCGTCACCGGCGGCACCACGGTGCTTTCCGACTGGCTGGTGGTCCGGGTGACCCAGGACGCCGGCAAGAGCTTCATCGACCAGATGATCGCCATGGTGGAAGGGGCCGCCCGGAAGAAGACCCCCAACGAAATCGCCCTGCAGATCTTCCTGATCGCCCTGTCCATCATCTTCATCCTGGTGACCCTGGCCCTGTACACCTATTCGGCCTTTTCCGCCAGGGAAGCGGGCATCGCCAATCCCACCTCGGTGACCTCCCTGGTGGCCCTGCTGGTGTGCCTGGCCCCTACCACCATCGGCGCCCTGCTTTCCGCCATCGGCATTGCCGGCATGAGCCGCCTCAACCAGGCCAACGTGCTGGCCATGAGCGGCCGGGCCATTGAAGCGGCCGGCGACGTGGATGTCCTGCTATTGGACAAGACCGGCACCATCACCCTGGGCAACCGCCAGGCCAGCGAATTCATCCCCGTGGACGGCTGCACCGAAGCAGAGCTGGCCGACGCCGCCCAGCTTTCCTCCCTGGCGGACGAAACCCCCGAGGGCCGCAGCATCGTGGTTTTGGCCAAGGAAAAATACGGCCTGCGCGGCCGGGAAGTGGGACAGGGCCGGCTGCGGTTCGTCCCCTTCACCGCCGCCACCCGCATGAGCGGCGTGGACCTGCCCGACGGTGAAATCCGCAAGGGCGCGGCAGAAGCGGTCCGTGATTACGTGGAGGCCGCGGGCTTCCAGTACTCCGAACAATGCCGGGAAGCGGTGGACGCCATTTCCCACAAGGGCGGCACACCCCTGGTGGTGGCCAAAAACCACCGGATCCTCGGCGTCATCTATTTGAAGGATATCATCAAGGACGGCGTCAAAGAACGGTTTGCCGACATGCGCAAGATGGGCATCAAGACCATCATGATCACCGGGGACAACCCGGTGACGGCGGCTGCCATCGCGGCGGAAGCCGGCGTGGACGACTTCCTGGCCGAAGCCAAGCCGGAGGGCAAGCTGGAAATGATTCGGGATTACCAGTCCCGGGGCCATCTGGTCGCCATGACCGGCGACGGCACCAACGACGCCCCGGCCCTGGCCCAGGCTGACGTGGCCGTGGCCATGAACAGCGGCACCCAGGCGGCCAAGGAAGCGGGCAACATGGTGGATCTGGACTCTTCCCCCACCAAGCTCATCGACATCGTGCGCATCGGCAAGCAGCTGCTCATGACCCGGGGGTCCCTGACCACCTTCTCCATCGCCAACGACCTGTCCAAGTATTTCGCCATCATCCCGGCCCTGTTCATGGGGCTCTACCCCGGCCTGGCGGCCCTGAACATCATGGGGCTGCACAGCGCCCAGAGCGCCATCTTGTCCGCGGTGATCTACAACGCGCTGATCATCGTCGCCCTGATCCCCCTGGCCCTCAAGGGCGTGGCCTACCGGGAAATCCCGGCGGAAGCCCTGCTGCGGCGCAATCTGCTCATTTATGGTCTGGGCGGTGTCATCCTGCCCTTTATCGCAATCAAGCTCATCGATCTGCTCATCGTGGCGATCGGCATGGCTTAAAGAGGTGTCAATCATGAAAGACGGAACATTACAGCGGGCGGGAGGACTCCTGCTCATCTTCACCATTTTATGCGGACTGGCCTACATGCTGGCGATGACCGGCATCGCCCAGCTACTCTTTCCCTATCAGGCCAACGGCAGCCTGATCACCGTGAAGGGACACACCTACAGCACCCTGCTGGGCCAGTCCTACTCCGACGACGGCCACCTCTGGGGGCGCATCGTCAACGTGGACACCAAGACCTTCACTGACAGCCAGGGCCATGAAGTCATGACCGCCGGCCCCAGCAACTTAAGCCCCGCCAGCAGCCGGTACAAGGAGCTGGCGGCCCAACGGGTGGCCCGGATTGTAAAGGCCGACCCCAAGGCGGACACGGCCTCCATCCCCGAAGACCTGGTCACCTGCTCGGGCAGTGGCCTGGATCCGGATATCTCCCCCGCCGCCGCTGACTACCAGGTGCCGCGCATCGCCGCCGCCACGGGACGCTCCCCGGGCCAGGTCCGGGCCATCATCCAGAAATACACCACCGGCCGATTCCTCGGGCTCTTCGGCGAGCCCCGGGTCAACGTGCTGGAGGTCAATCTGGCCCTGGACGGCATCCTCTGATTCCGCCCCATCCATCCTGCTGAAATCCCACCCTTCCCGTCCGATTGTGTTATAATGAAGGAAACAAAAAGGAGGCTCCCATGGAACAACGTCCGCGTCCCGAAGCTTTACTTGAACAATACCATTTGAATACCGACGCCCGCCAGGGCCGGCTCAAAATCTTTTTTGGGTACGCCGCCGGTGTGGGCAAGACCTACGCCATGCTGGAGGCGGCCCACCAGGTACAGGCCGCCGGCGTGGACGTGGTGGCGGGCTACGTGGAGCCCCACACCCGGCCGGACACCCTGGAGCTCCTGGACGGCCTGGAACAGCTGCCGCCCCTCAAGCTCTTCCACCGGGGGATCACCCTCCGGGAATTCGATCTGGACGCCGCCCTCCGACGCCATCCCCGGCTCATCCTCGTGGACGAGCTGGCCCACACCAACGGCGACGGCTGCCGCCACGCCAAGCGCTACCAGGATGTGGAGGAACTGCTCCGGGCAGGCATCGACGTGTACACCACAGTCAATGTCCAGCACCTGGAAAGCCTCAACGACGTGGTCTCCGCCATCACCGGCATCACCGTCCGGGAACGGGTCCCCGACTGGATTTTCGACTCGGCGGATCAGGTGGAGGTGGTGGACATCGAGCCCGAGGCCCTGATCGCCCGCCTGCAGCAGGGCAAGATTTACCGGGAGGGCCAGGCCCAAAAGGCCCTGTCCGCCTTCTTCAGCGTTAAAAACCTGGCTGCCCTGCGGGAAATCGCCCTGCGCCGCACCGCGGACCAGCTGGGGCGCATGGCCCAGAAGGTTCCCGGCAGCGCCGACGCCGGGGAGCTGATCCTGACCTGCCTGTCCCCCGCCCCGTCCAACGGCCGGGTCATCCGCACCGCCGCCCGGATGAGCGAGGCCTTTGACGGCCGGTTCGTCGCCCTGCTGGTGGAGACCTCGGGCTTTAACGACATGGAAGAATCCGCCCGCCGCCAGCTCCAGCAGAACGTCAAGCTGGCCGAGGATCTGGGCGCCCAGATCAACACGGTCTACGGCGACGACATCGCCGCCCAGATTGCGGAGTACGCCAAAATCAGCGGTGTGACCAAGATCGTCCTGGGGCGGACCAACCATCGCCGGGGCTTCCTCCGGACCAACCGGAACCTGATCGACAAGCTGACGTCACTGGCCCCCAACCTGGACATCTACATCATCCCCGACACCCAGCCCGAGTACCACCCCCACGCCAAATGGCGGGTCACCCCCCATCTGGGCACCGGCCTCCGGGATACCCTGACCGGACTGGCCAAGGGGCTGCTCCTGGTTGTCGCTGCCACCGCCATCGGCCTGGTCTTCTTCCACCTGGGCATCAGCGAACCCAACATCATCATCGTCTACCTGCTGGCCCTCATCATCGCCGCCATCTGGAGCGGTGACCGGCTGTCCGGCGCCGTCCTGTCCGTCGTCAGCGTCCTGGCCTTCAATTTCTTCTTTGCGGAGCCGCGGTTCACCTTCCAGGTCTACGAGCCCAGCTACCCGGTGACCTTCGCCATCATGTTCGTCTCCTACTTCCTGGCGACCACCCTGGTGATCCGCATCCGCCAGCAGAGCCGCCAGGCAGCCCGCAAGGCCTACCGTACCGAGGTGCTCCTGGAAACCAGCCAGAAGCTCCAGACCGCCGACAGTCCCAGGGCGATCCTGGACGAGACGGCGATGCAGCTCCAGAAGCTGCTGAACCGCCCCATCCTGTTTTACACCGCCGACAGTGAAAACCGCCTGGCGATCCCGAGCTGCTTCCCCCTGGGGGGCAGCACCTTCCCCGCCGACGGACTGACCGACAACGAAAAGGCCGTGGCCCAGTGGGTTTACCGCAACAACAAGCACGCCGGGGCCACCACCGGCACTTTGGGCAATTCCAAATGCCTGTACCTGGCGGTCCGGGGACAGAACGCCGTCTTCGCCGTCGCCGGCATTTATTTCGGCAGCGGTCCCAGGGAGCTGGACGCCTTCACAAAAAACTTGATGATCGCCATCCTCGGCGAAAGCGGCCTGGCTTTGGAAAAGCAGCAGCTCCTGGAAGCCAAAACCGCCATCGAGCTCCAGGCCCAGCAGGATCAGCTCCGGGCCAATCTGCTCCGGGCCATCTCCCACGATCTGCGCACCCCCCTGACCAGCATTTCCGGCAACGCCGGCATCCTCCTGGAAAACGGGGCCGTCCTGGACGAGGAACAGAAGCGCCGGCTTTATACCGACATCCACGACGATTCCCTGTGGCTGATCCGGCTGGTTGAAAACCTGCTGTCCATCACCCGCATCGACAACGGCAGCCTGTCCTTGGACATCCACCCCGAGCTCATCGACGACATCTTCCGGGAAGCCCTGGCCCATCTGGACCGCCACGCCAGCGAGCACACCCTCACCGTGGAGCTGGAGGATGACCTGCTCATGGCCGAGGCCGACCCCCGGCTCATCGTCCAGGTCGTCATCAACCTGGTCAACAACGCCATCGCCTACACCCCGGCGGGGTCCCACATCGTCCTCGGCGCCAGGAAATACGGCCGCCGGCTGCTCATCACCGTGGCCGATGACGGCCCCGGGGTTGCCGACGAGGCCAAGGCCCATTTGTTCGACATGTTTTACACCGCCTCCAACCCCCGGATGGACGGACGGCGGAGCCTGGGACTGGGCCTCGCCCTGTGCCGCTCCATCGTCGAGGCCCACGGCGGCACCATCCAGGTGAGGGACCACATCCCCCACGGAAGCGAATTCCGATTCACGCTCAAAGCAGCGGAGGTCAACATCCATGAATAACAATCCCAAAATCCTGATTATCGAAGACGACCGGGCGGTTTCCAACCTGATCGCCACCACCATGGAGACCCAGGATTACCAGTATCTGACGGCGGGCACCGGTGCCGACGGCCTGATGCAGGCCCTATCCGTCCACCCCGACGTCGTCCTTCTGGACCTGGGCCTTCCCGATATGGACGGGGTCACCATCATCGAAAAGATCCGGGGCTGGAGCCGCATGCCCATCATCGTGGTCAGCGCCCGCACCGAGGACGCCGACAAGGTGGCCGCCCTGGACGCCGGTGCCGACGATTACCTGACCAAGCCCTTCAGCGTCACCGAGCTGCTGGCCCGGCTGCGGGTGGCCCTGCGCCGGGTCCGCTTCGACCAGGAAAAGCTCGGTCCCGAATCCACCGTCTACCACAACGGCACCCTGGCCATCGACTACGCCGCCGGCACCGTCAGCCGGAATGGTCAGGAAATCCACCTGACGCCCATCGAGTACAAGCTTTTGTGCCTGCTGGCCAAAAACACCGGCAAGGTCCTGACCCACAATTATATTTTGAAGGAGATCTGGGGCAATGCCCTGCCCACGGACACCCCCTCCATCCGGGTCTTCATGGCCACCCTTCGGAAGAAGATCGAGCCCGATCCCTCCCATCCCCGGTTCATCCAGACCCATATCGGCATCGGCTACCGGATGCTCCAGCAGAATTTGTGAAAGAAACCCGCTCCAATGTTCCATATTTTTCTAAAAGAATCACCGAAATAACCGGTGATTTTTTTATTTCACAATTTGTTTCATAAAAACATCTTTATTTCATTTTTTCATTTGTTCGTTCATATGTTGCACCTTTTCAAAAATTTGGATAACATTTTGATACATTTCGTCAATATGGAATTGATTCCACAGGTAAAAAAGTGTTATTTTGTCAGATAATTCAAAAAAAATTCAATTTTTTGCCATTTTACCCTTGACAAAGACTTAATATGGGTTTATACTATACCCAACATAAGAAATTAATTACACATCTTATTTCACAAAAATCTTCGAAGATCAAAAATTCACTACGGCAAATAATTTATGGAACTGATACCATAAGGAGGGTAAAATGGATTATAAAAACGCTGCATCGGGTGTCATTGACGCTATCGGTGGTAAGGAAAATGTCGTATCTGCTGCTCACTGTGCAACCCGTCTTCGTCTGGTCATCGCCGACGACGATAAAGTTGATAAGAAAACCCTGGAAAACGTCGAAGGCGTCAAGGGTGTCTTCGCAGCCCAAGGCCAGCTCCAAATCATCTTTGGTACCGGCACAGTCAACAAGGTTTATGATGAATTCATCACATTAAGCGGTGTCGAAGCGGCATCCAAGGCAGAAGTCAAAGAACAAGCGGCCAAGAAAGGCAACCCATTCCAGCGGGCGATCAAAACCTTAGGTGATATCTTCGTTCCCATTATTCCCGCCATCGTTGCCAGTGGTCTTTTGATGGGCCTTATGAGCGGCTTCAGCGCTGCGTTCCCTTCCCTGGCTGACAACGGCACCTTCCAGCTGATCAGCTTGTTCGCCAACGCGGCCTTCGTCTTCCTGCCGGTCCTCATCGCCATGAGCGCCGCCAAGACCTTCGGCGGCAACCAGTACCTCGGCGCCGTCATCGGTATGATCATGATCCACACCAACCTGGTCAACGCCTGGAGCTACGTCTCCTACCTGGCCGATCCTGCCGGCAACGCCGCCATCGGTGCCCAGCTTAAAACCTACTCGGTCTGGTTTGGCCTGTACAGCGTCAACAACGTCGGTTATCAGGGTCACGTCATCCCCGTCGTCATCGCTGTCTGGTTCATGTGCTTCCTGGAAAAGAAACTCCACAAAGTGGTTCCCGAAATGTTCGACCTCTTTGTCACTCCCCTCGTCACCGTCCTGGTCACCGGTTATCTGACACTGACCATCATCGGACCTGTGTTCGCAACAGTTGAAAATGGCATCCTCGGATTCGTTACAGCCTTGATCGCCATCCCCTTCGGTGTCGGTGCCTTCGCCATGGGCGCGATTTACGCCCCCACCGTCGTCCTCGGTATCCATCACATGTACAACGCTTTGGAAGCCGGCATGATCTCATCCATGGGTTATGATACCTGGATGCCCATCGCTTCCGCCGCCAACGTGGCACAGGGTGCTGCCTGCCTGGCCGTCGCTCTGAAGACCAAGAACGCCAAACTCAAAGACATGGCGCTTCCTGCTTCCCTCTCCGCTTTCCTGGGAATCACCGAACCGTCCATCTTCGGGGTTAACCTCCGCTTCATGAAGCCCTTCATCGCGGCCTGCATCGGCGGTGCCTGCGGTGCCTGCGTGTCCTCCATCCTGAAAGTCAGCTCCAACGCTTATGGGATCACCGGCCTGTTCGGATTCCTGACCACCATCGGCCACACCGGCGGATACGCCATCACCATCCTGGTCGCCTTCGTCGTCGCCTTCGCCATCTCGTGGGTGCTCAAGATCGACGAAGAAGCGTAATCCTGACAGCACCTGTTCACACCCCCATCCAACAACACTGATATTCCTCAAAGGAGTTCCTTATGGAAACATCTGATTTAATGAGCAAAGCCCTTAAAGCTGAAGCCGCCGCTGCCACTGGCAGCGACGGCTGGCGCCTTGCCTTCCACCTGATGCCGCCCATCGGATGGCTCAACGATCCCAACGGCCTGTGCCAGTGCGGATCCACCAACCACATCTTTTTCCAGTACAATCCACTGGGAATCACGCCGATGAAGCAGAATTACTGGGGACATTACGCCACCGATGATTTTGTCAATTACACCTACTACGAACCGGGCCTTTGCTGCGACGATCCCGCCGACAGCAACGGCGTCTACTCCGGAAGTGCCGTCGTCGAAAACGATCAGATCCGCGTTTACTACACCGGGAACGTCAAGCATCCCGGCAACCACGACTACACCCATACCGGTCGGGAACACAACACCATGACGGCCGTTTCCGACGACGGCATCCACTTCCACGATAAGGAAGTCCTGCTGCGCAACAGCGATTATCCCCAGGATGATACCCTGCACGTCCGCGACCCCAAGGTCTTTACCGTCAACGGCAAGGAATACATGGTCCTGGGCGCCCGCCGGAACGACGACGTGGGCGAGGTCCTGGTTTTCGGAAAGACCGGCGCCGGTCAATGGGAATTGATCAATCGTCTGACCACCTCCGATCCCTTTGGGTACATGTGGGAATGTCCGGACCTCTACACCCTGGACGGCCACACCTTCCTGTCGATCTCTCCCCAGGGCATCGAACCCAAGGGTTATCGGTACAACAACGTGTACCAGAGCGGCACCTTCCATCTCATCGGGGATTTCCGCGATGATTACGCCCTGGAAGATTTCACCGAATACGACCGAGGCTTCGATTTTTACGCCCCCCAGACCTACGAAGACAACCAGGGACGGCGGATCCTCATCGGATGGATGGGCCTGCCGGACATCCCCTACCAGAACCCGACGGCCGACCGCGGCTGGGTCCACGCATTGACCATCCCCCGGGTGCTGACCGTCAACGAAGACGGCGTCCTCTGCCAGAATCCCCTGCCGGAATTCGACAAGCTGCGCCAGTGGAAGACCACCCTGAGCTTGAACGGCCAGGAATCCGGCTGGAAGGACAGTGACTGCTTCGACGCCGTCATAACTCCGGAAAACGGCCACGCGCCCTTCTCCGTCACCATCCGCAAGGATTGCGTCCTGGATTGGGACGGCTCGGTGTTCACCCTGAGCTTCGGCCCCTCCGGCTATGGCCGGGACAGCCGAAAGGTCGAATTGGAAGCCATCACTTCCCTGCGCATCCTGTGCGACACATCCAGCATCGAGATCTTCCTCAACGACGGAAGCGATGTCTTCACTTCCCGTTTCTATCCCGATCCTGAAAATTCCGGAATAAATATCAAAGGACTTAAAGGTTCTGCCGATATCTGGACCATGAATTCTTTTAACATAACAAAGAATTAAGTATTCTGGCCTATAATAAAAGCATTACAATCTTTCTGGAGGTAACCCATGTACGATATAACGGCACTTGGCGAATTACTCATCGACTTCACACCGGATGGTGAAAACTCTGAAGGCATGCCGCGATTCGCCACAAATCCCGGCGGGGCTCCGGCCAACGTACTGGCCATGAGCGCCCGTCTCGGCGGACAATGCGCTTTCCTCGGCAAAGTAGGCCGCGACGATTTTGGCGAAATGCTCCGCCACACCTTGGAAGAATGCGACATCGACTGCCAGGGACTGGTCATGTCCCCCGAATACCCCACCACCCTGGCCTTCGTCCACCTGGACGAAACCGGCGACCGCTCCTTCAGCTTCTACCGCAAAAACTGCGCGGATACCATGTATTACACCAGTGAGCTGAACCAGAGCGTGATCCGGGATACCCACATCTTCCACTTCGGTTCGGTCTCCCTGACCGACGATCCCGTACGGACCACCACCATGACGGCGGCCGAGCTGGCCCGCCAGCAGGGCGCTGTCATCAGCTTCGACCCCAATTACCGGCCCTTCCTGTGGTCCAGTGAAAAGATGGCCATCCAGGAAATCACCCGGGCCCTGCCCCTGGCAGACATCCTCAAGGTTTCCGAGGAAGAATCGGTCATGCTCACGGGCCAGGACGACCCGGCCAAGGCCGCGGAGTGGTTCCACGAACAGGGACTTTCCCTGGTGTTCATCACCCGGGGCGGCGACGGAGCCTTCTTCTCCAACGGCACTGTCCAGGGGAATGTGGACTCCTTCAACGTACGGACCATTGATACCACCGGCGCCGGCGATACCTTCTTCGGCACCTTGCTTACCCAGCTAAAAGATATGACTTTGGAAGAAATGAAAGCCCTGACAGCCGAACAGCTGATCACCATTACCCGCTACGCCAACGCGGCGGCGGCGCTGACCACCACCAAGCCTGGCGCCATTCCAGCAATGCCCCAATCACAGGACATCGAACAATTACTTTCCTAAGGAGAAAAAAATGGCTCTCAACTTTTTTAAAAAGAAAAAACAAAATACCGAATTTCCTGTAAAGGCGCCCTTCAACGGACAGATCGTCCCCCTGGAAAAGGTTCCGGATGAAGTCTTTGCCCAGAAGATTTTGGGCGATGGCGTCGCCATCATCCCCGAAGACGCCGCCACCATCACGGTGTGCGCTCCCATCGAAGGAACGGTCTCCCTGGTAGCTGACACCGGTCACGCCGTGGGTATGACCACAGCGGAAGGGGTGGAATTCCTGCTCCACTACGGTCTGGAAACCGTCGCCCTCAACGGCGATGGCTTCAAGCCCCTGGTCAGCGCCGGCAAAAAAATCAAGATCGGCGATCCCATTCTGGAAGTCGATTCCGCAGCCATGAAGGCCAAGGGCATCAACCAGATCACCATGCTCGTCATCTCCGACGCCAAGGATTATACCTATACCCTGACCACCGACGGCGATGCCCAGACCGGTGAAACACCCATCATGCAATTTACGAAGGCCTGATTCCCCCGTATTTTTCAGGCCATATTGATAGACAGATGAAGCAAATCTGCATATTTTACTCCCCTTTTAAAAGGAAGCCCCCGGCCAGACGGCCAGGGGCTTCTTTTTTTCTCATCCAATTGCCAGAGGATGGTCTTTGATAAAATCCATCACCTGCTCCCAGTCCCGGACACCGGCGGTGGCCCCGATGGACCCCACACAGATGGCGGCGCAGGCCGTGGCGAAGACCAGGGCGTCCCTCAAATCCTTCCCCCAGATCAGGGAAGCGATGAACCCTGCCGCAAAGTTGTCCCCCGCGCCGGTGGTGTCCCTCACCGGCACCGGATGGGCCGGGATGTGCCAGCAGACCTCGCGGTTTTTAAAGAGGCACCCCTTCTCCCCGGTTTTCAGGATCACGTTCTTCACCCCGGCGTCCAGAAAGGTCCGGGCCATGGCCTCAAAATCCGTCTGGCCGGTATAAAAGGCTCCTTCCGTTTCATTGGGGAACAGATAATCGATGGTCGGCAGGGCTTCCCGGATATCCGCCAGGCGGAGCGGACTCAGGTTGCCGATCTTCATATCGGCGCAGATCACGGCACCCGCCGCCTTGGCGTCCAGGCAGACCTGGAGGATGACTGCCGGGTCCGCGAGGGGCGCCCGGAACAGGCTGGCCAGGGACACCACCCGGGTTCCCTGAAAGCAGGCGGTGTCCGGCCGGAAGAAGGCCAGCCCGTGGGCCGGGGTGTTGACGGATTTCCGCTTGCCGTCCTCCCCCACGAAGAGGCAGGCCACCGGCGACGGCGCCTCCCCATCCCGGAGGATGGCGCCCGTGTCCACGCCGTTTTTCTCCAGCTCCGCGGTCAGGATGTTCCCCGCCAGGTCCCGGCCCAGCCCGCCGTGGACCCGGGTGGGGATGCCCAGCCGGGAGAGGATCACCGACTCGTTGAAGGCGTCGCCCCCGGGAAAGACCGTCACCGAATCCGCCATGGTGACCACCCCTTCCCGGGGCGCCGCCGTCAGCCCCTTGACGATACAGTCCAGCACCACCTGCCCCATGCAAACCACCTCTGCCCTTTTCTTCCCATTCATCGTCATATGCCGGCTCCTTTATTCTGTAATGCATTCATTTTACCATAAAAACGCCCAACCCGCCGGACAGAAATCTTTTCCTGTCCGGCGGGTTGGGTTCATCATTTCTTCCTTTATTTCAGCTGCTCAGGCCTGGGCGGTGCGCAGGTTCCACACCCGTTTGGCCGCTTCGGCAATGGCGGTGCTGGTCAGGTTGTAGTGCTCCAGCACCTCTTCCGCCTTGCCCGACTGGCCGAATTCGTCCTGGATGCCGACCTTTTCCACCGGCACGGGGACGGTTTCCGCCAGCACCTCGCACACGGCGCCAGCCAGGCCGCCGATGACGGAATGCTCTTCCGCCGTGACGATGGCCCCGGTTTCCCTGGCCGCCGCCACGATGGCGTCCCGGTCGATGGGCTTGATGGAGCCCATGTTCAGGACCCGGGCCTTGATGCCCTCTTCTACCAGGGTCTCCGCCGCTGCCAGGGCCCGTTCCACCATGAGGCCCATGGCCATGATGGTCACATCGCTGCCTTCCCGGAGGACGGCGGCTTTTCCCACTTGGAATTGGTAACCCTCCGGCATGACCACCGGCGTGGCCAGGCGGCAGGTACGGATGTAGACCGGGCCGTCAATTTCCAGGGCCGCGTCCATCATCTGTCTCGTTTCCTCGGCATCCGCCGGCACCAGCACCGTCATGTTCGGCAGCACCCGCATCAGGGTGATGTCCTCGATGGACTGGTGGGAACCGCCGTCTTCCCCGACGGAAAGGCCGGCGTGGCTGCAGGCAATCTTCACATTGAGCTTGGGGTAGCAGATGCTGTTGCGGACGATCTCATAGGCCCGGCCCGCACCGAAGATGGCGAAGGTACTGGCGAAAGGGATCTTTCCCGTGGTGGACATCCCCGCCGCCATGCCCATCATGTTGCATTCGGCGATGCCGGCGTTGATGTGGCGTTCGGGATAAGCCTTCTTGAAAAAGTCCGTCTTGGTGGCGCCGGACAAATCGGCGTCAAACACCACGATATCTTCGTTCTTTCCGCCCAGCTCCGCCAGGTACCGGCCGTAAGCTTCTCTTGTTGCGATTTTTTCCATTGTTCTTTTCTCCTGTATATCTGCCATGGTGCCGGAGGGCCGTGTCCCGCACGTCCCTCCGCCATGGCTGTGAGCTTACGCGTCCAATTCCCTCAGGGCCTGGGCGACCTGGTCGGGGTTGGGGCCCTTGCCGTGCCAGCCGGCCTGGTTTTCCATATAGGATACGCCCTTGCCCTTGACGGTCTTGCAGACCAGCACCGAAGGCTTGTCCGTGCAGGTTTCCGCCTGGTCCAGGGCCGTGCGGAGCTGTTCCAGATTGTTGCCGTCTTCCACGGTGATGACGTTCCAGCCGAAGGCGGCGAACTTTTCATCGATGGGATAGGGGCTCATGACGTCGGCCACCCGGCCGTCGATCTGGAGGCCGTTGTTGTCCACAAAGGCCGTCAGGTTGGAAAGGCCGTAATGGGCTGCGGCCATGGCCGCTTCCCACACGATGCCTTCCTCGATTTCGCCGTCGCCCAGGAGCACGTAGGTGTGCCAGGACTGGCCGCTGAGCTTGGCCCCCAGGGCCATGCCCACGGAGGAGGAAAAGCCCTGTCCCAGAGAACCGGTGGACATGTCCACCCCGGGGATGTGCTTCATGTCCGGATGGCCCTGGAGCATGGCGCCGAGCTGGCGGAGATGGCCCAGCTCCTGGCGGTCAAAGAAGCCCCTGGCCGCCAGGGTGGCGTACAGCACCGGGGCAGCGTGGCCCTTGGACAGGACGAACCGGTCCCGGTCCGCTTTTTTGGGTTCCTTTGGATCCACGTTCATCTTTTCAAAATAAAGCAGGGTCAGGATTTCCACGGCGGAGAGGGATCCGCCGGGATGGCCGGAGGATGCTTTGCCGATCATGGACACGATGTCCCTGCGGATGTTTGTCGCTGTTGCTTCCAATTTCATGGCTTCCTCCTTATTTTCCCTGGCCGTAATAGGCATTGGCACCGTGCTTGCGGTAATAATGCTTGTCCATGAGCACCTTGGGCGCCGGGGCGTCCTTGGGGTTGATCAGCTCGCAGCGGGCAGCCATCTTGGCCACCTCTTCCAGCACCACGGCGTTGTGGACCGCTTCGACGGCGTCCCTGCCCCAGGCGAAGGGGCCGTGGTTCTTGCACAGCACCGCCGGCATGGCTTCGTAATCATTGGACGCAAAGGCCGCCACGATCACCTTGCCGGTGTTGCGTTCGTAGTCTTCCATTTCTTCTGCCGTCAGGTTGCGGACACAGGGGACCTCGCCGTACAGATAGTCGGCGTGGGTGGTGCCGTAGCAGGGGATGCCGCGGCCCGCCTGGGCCCAGCTCGTCGCCCAGGAGGAGTGGGTGTGGACCACGCCGCCGATGTTCGGGAAAGCCTTGTACAGCTCCACGTGGGTGTCGGTGTCCGAGGAGGGGTTGTATTTTCCTTCCACCACCTTGCCTTCCAGATCCACCAGCACCATATCCTCGGGCTTCAGGGTCTCGTAGGGGACGCCGCTGGGCTTGATGGCGAAGATTCCCGCCTTCCGGTCCATGGCCGAAACGTTTCCCCAGGTAAAGGTGACCAGTTCGTATTTCGGCAGCAACATATTGGCTTCATAAGCTTCGATTTTCAGTTCTTCGAGCATTTATTCTTCCTCCAGTGTGTACATGGCCACTTCGTCGATTTCCCGGTTGGTAGCCAGGATCACATCCACACCGTCCCGGACAAAGTGGAAGACGTTGGCGGGGCCGCAGTCCCGGTCGATGACTTCCACCTGATAGCCGCTGCCGTCAAAGGTGATGGCCATGAGGTTGCGTTCGCCCTTGCGGTGGCCGACGACGAAGGCCGGCTTCCCGCACAGATCCCCGCCGTAAATGGCGTGGGTGAATTCCGCCGGCTTTTCGAGCTGCCAGACTTTGGAAAACGCGCCGTCCTTTTTCTTCCAGATGCTGATGACGTCGCCGTGGAAGGGCGACAGCACGCCCAGTTCCTTTTCCCCGTCACCGTCCAGGTCCAGGTACACGGCGTCGCTGGCCGCTTCACCGATAAGCGGATTGATGGTCCAGCCGCCGTCAGCACTTGCCGGCGGGATGAACTGGTACACCCCGCTGTCAGCGGAGATGATGGCCGTCACCACGCCGTCTTCCACGCAGCGGGTATAGCCGTGGTTCTTGAGCATGTTGTCCTTGATGCAGGCCAGCTCAAGCTGGTTGTCCCCATTGAAGACGGACAGGTCGTCGGGGAGCACCGCCGCGTACACCGCGCCGGGCTTGGTCCAGTCTTCCTTGTAGTCGTGGCCGGACTTCAGGGCGCAGGCGATGAGGTAATGGACGCCGTTCCGGGTCAGGATGTCAAAGCGGTGGACGTGGGGCAGATCCACCAGGGTCTGTACGTCCCACTGGCCCCGGCCCTTGCGGGTCACCACCACGATGCGGGCTTCCTTGGAATCGTTGGGGGAATAAAACTGGTGGGTCGCCAGGAACTGGCCGTCGCGGCCGGGCACCTGGACCATGGTCATGACGCCGCCGGGTTCATCCCACACCTGATCCACCTGATTGCCTTCCAAGTCGAAAAGCAGGCAGGGATCGTGTTTTTCCGCCGCCACCAGGATCCTTTCCTGGCCGCCCACCGTCAGGGGGGCGATGGCGTAGCATTTCGTCAAATTCGATATTTTCTTCTTCGTTATTTTCATGATTCCTCTTGTATATTCTCCAGCTTTCACGCCGTCATTTCCTGATGATCCAGGATATCCGCCATCCGGTCATGGGCATCGGCCAGATCCTTCTTCCATTCCGGACTGCCTGTGTACCAGAATTCCGTCACGTACTTGCGCACGCCCAGTCCCCAGGCAGCGCCGATGGCCTGGACGAAATCCACATGCCCCGTGCCGAAGGGGATCTCCCGGAATTTTCCCGGGACGGTTTCCTTCAGGTGCATGGCTGCCAGATGGCCCCGGCCGATGGACAGATCCTCCAGCACATCGGTCTTGTAGGTCACCGCCGCGTTGGTCAGGTTGCCGATATCCGGGTAAACATTGAGGTAACTGGACCCCACCAGGGTCACGTACTTCATGGCCTTTTCCACGGTGTTCATGAATTCCGTCTCCATGGTTTCAAAGCCCAGGACCACCCCGGCCTTTTCTGCCATCTCCACGGCCTTCTTCAGGTTGGCCAGGAAGCGGCGCTTGGTGGAAACGTCCGATTCTTCGTAGTACACGTCGTAGCCCGCCAGCTGGATGATCCGGATTCCCAGATCCTCTGCCAGGCCGATGGCCATGGCCATGATTTCCATGCCCCGGGCGCACACAGCGGGGTCGCTGCTCCCCAGGGGGTATTTGCGGTGGCCGGACAGGCACATGGTCCGGATAGGCACGCCGGTTTCCACCATCAGGCCCACCAGCTCCAGCCGTTCTTCCTTGGACATATTTAGACGGGCCAGCTTTTCATCCGTTTCGTCGATGCTGATCTCCACAAAATCGAAGCCCGCATCCCTGGCCGCCAGAAGCTTCTCCTTCCAGCTCAGTTCCCCGGGCATGGACTTTTCGTACAGGCCCAGGGTATATGCTTTTTCCATCGTCATCACGCCGGAACCTAGGCAATGATGCCGTGTTCTTTGAGTTTTTCTTCCATTTCCTTGGCAGACATGATGTTGCGCAGGCCCACCACCTGGGTTCCCTTCTTTTCCGCGTCCTTGAACATGTTGGTGAAGTTCTGGGCACAGAGGACCACGTCGTACTGGCTGGAAGCGCTCTTGCCTTCCGACAATGCACAGTGATGCAGGGAAGCCGGTGTGATATTCGCCGCCTTCAAAACCTTCTGCAGCGTCATCTTCATCATCAAACTGGAACCCGCTCCATTTGCACAGCACACCATGAATTTCAAATTTTTATTAGCCATTTTATTTTTCTCCTACTATAATATATTTGTAGGCAATTGTTAATTGCCAAACCCCTTGATTTTGTGGGGTCTCCTACATTTTATATATAAATTTTCTCTCCACTTGTAGTAAAATTGAATCATCACAAACAATTGAATACTAGCAAATGGAGGAGA